>Ga0335069_10000722_pt1 | contig 53789 bp, 41 predicted proteins | sample Lox_Sample_11_FD_206714 | JGI IMG/M metagenome (GOLD analysis project Ga0335069, IMG submission 206714) | Soil microbial communities from Loxahatchee National Wildlife Refuge, Florida, United States - Lox_Sample_1.1 | ecosystem: Environmental > Terrestrial > Soil > Wetlands | place: USA... | reverse complement strand
GTAGGCGGGGTCGCCAACAGGCGTGACCTCCACTCGCGCCGCGCCCGCGCGCAGTCCCACCCGCTCGGCCGCGAGCGCCCAGGCGCTGGACGACAGCGAGAGCGCCAGGGCGAGAGCGAGGTTCCAGAGTGTCCGTTCCAAGACCACCTCCATGCGCGCTTCGGGACCACGAGGCTCAGCCGGCGCTCGGCGGGGCCAGCTCCGGGAAGCCGAGGCGCTCGTCTCCCGGTCGCGGCGTGGGCCGGCCGAAGAGGTGGCCCTGGACCAGGTGCACCCCGAGGCCGGTGACCGTGGCCAGCTCCTCCTTCGACTCCACCCCCTCCGCGATGAGGGGGAGACGTGTCTCCGCGCAGAAGCTGGCGACGGCCCGGATGAGCTGGCGCTTGACCTGGCTGTGGTGGACGTCGCGGGTCAGCGCCATGTCGATCTTGATGAAGTCGGGCGCCACCTCCGTGATCAGCCGCAGCCCGGCGTAGGCGGCGCCCACGTCGTCGACCGCCAGCTTGAAGCCCGAGTTCCTGAGGAGCTGGCAGCTCTGGCGGAAGGTGGCGAAGTCGGCGATCGCCTCGCGCTCCGTGATCTCGAAGACGACCTGCGTGTGACGGCGGGCGAGAGGGCCCTCGGAGGCGAGGGCGGGGTCGAACACGGACATCGGCTCCACGTTGAGGAACAGCAACTGGTCGGCGGCGAGGCGCTGCAGGCCGCGGGCGGCGCGGGCGCGGCAGAGCCGGTCCAGCACCCGGATCTGCTCGGTCTCGTACGCCACCCTGAAGAGCAGCTCGGGGTGGTGATACGGCCCTCGCGGTCCCCGGCTCAAGGCCTCGTAGCCGATCACCCGGCGCCGCTGCAGGTCGAGGATCGGCTGGAACACCGTGGAGATGCGCCGCTGCTTCACGATCGCCCGCAGGTCGCGCCCCTTGATCCGGAGCGCCCGCTCCTGGGCCGTCAGCGTCTGCCCCAGCAGCTCCTCGATGGTCCGGTACAGCAGGCGCTCCGCGCGGACCCGCGGGTTCGGCTTCAGGATGGCGCCGCCCACGAAGTAGTCGAACTGCTGCCGCAGCTCCGGCCGCAGCGTCTTCCTCAGGAACGCCTCCAGCTTCGCGGTCACGCGCCGCCTGAGCCGGGCCAGGTCCCCGGAGCCGATCGCCGCCTTGGTGCGCGGCGGCGAGAGCAGCAGCACGAAGACGTTCCCGTTCACCGTGACCTCGGCCAGCAGGTCGTCGGACCGCAGGGCGCTCTTCTTGACCTCCTTGAGGCAGGCGGCCACCCCCCGCACGATCTGGTCGAAGGTCTGCCAGCCGTACACCTCCTCGACCTTCGAGAGCTGGGCGACGTTGACGGTGAGGAGGCCCAGGCTCCGTCGCTCGCCCAGGATGCGGCGCACCTCGGGCAGGAGCAGCGTGAGGTTGGGGAGGGAGGTGACGGGGTCGAAGAGCAGCCTCTCCACCTCGGGCGACTGCGCGTGAACGAGCCGCTCCAGCAGGTGTCGTTCGACGGTGGAGGTCTTCGCGGAGGTCTTCGCCATCGGGCAGCTCCTCGGCGGACCGTGGGCGCGCTGATTATAGCGACTCGCGGCGCCCGGCAGCGCCGGCAGCCGGCCGGGCCACCCCAGGACGTCGGGTCACGGGGGCCGCGCGCCAGCCGCGGGGCAAGCCGGCTATGCTTGCGCCGCCTGACGGAGCCGCTGGCCTCCGCCACCGGAGGAGCCGATGACCACCACCCCGATTCGCCTCGCCGTCGCTGCCGCCCTCGCCGTCGCGCCGTGGGTCCGGCCGGCCCTGGCCGCGGAAGGAGCGCTGAAGCTGAACGACCGCGAGTACTTCGAGGCCCGCGGGCTCGACGTGCTGGTGTTCAGCAGCGAGTACGACGGCATGTTCTTCGACGAGAAGACCGCCGGGATCGAGCTGGTCCACCACGGCGTGCGCACCGCCACCGGCGGCGCGGTGCGCCTCAAGCCGACACCGGAGCAGTGGGACCAGATCCCGAAGGTGGTGAGGCGCACGGTGGACCGGCAGGCCGGCACCATCGAGGTCACCCTGCGCTACGAGGACTTCGCCTTCGACTCCCGCGTCCTGGTGACGCCGGAGCCGCACGGCCTGCGGATCAGCGTGTTCCTCGACGAGCCGCTGCCGGAGAGGCTGGCAGGGCGGGCGGGGCTGAACCTGGAGTTCCTGCCGAGCGCGTACTTCGAGAAGACCTACCTCGTCGACGGCCGCCCCGGCATCCTGCCCCTCTACCCGTCCGGTCCCGTGCGCGTCCTCCCGGCCGCGACCCAGATCCGGCAGTTCGCCGGCCACTCGACCTTCGACGACCGGGGGCGGGGCGAGTACGTCGAGGCCGAGCCGATCGCGACGGGGAACGAGCTGGTGCTGGCGCCCGAGGATCCCGAGCGGCGGGTGGCGATCGCGAGCGCTTCCGGCCTGATGCTGCTCGACGGCCGGAACGTCGCCCAGAACGGCTGGTTCGTGGTGCGGACCCTGCTTCCGGCGCGGGCCACCGGCAGGGTCGTCGAGTGGTCCGTCCGCCCCAACCGGGTCGAGGGCTGGAAGCGCGCCCCCGTCATCGGCTTCGCGCAGGCCGGCTACCACCCGCGGCAGAAGAAGCAGGGCGTCGTCGAGCTCGACGCCGAGGACACGCCGCTCGAGGTGGCGACCATCGTCGAGGTGACGGCAGAGGGCCAGGAGGTGGAGCGTCTGCGGGCCAGGATCGAGCCCTGGGGGCGGTACCTGCGGTACAAGTACGCCACCTTCGACTTCAGCTCGATCGACAGGCCCGGCCTCTACTTCATCCGTTACGGCAGCCAGCGCACGCCGACCTTCCCGATCTCCACCACCGCCTACGCGGGTATCTGGCAGCCGACGCTCGACGTGTGGTTCCCGGTGCAGATGGATCACATGTTCGTCAGGGAGGCCTACCGTGTGTGGCACGGGGCGGCGCACATGGACGACGCCCGCCAGGCGCCGGTCAACCACCAGCACTTCGACGGCTTCAAGATGGGGCCGACCACGGACACCCAGTACCAGCCGGGCGAGCACATTCCCGGCCTGAACGTCGGCGGCTGGACCGACGCCGGAGACGACGACATCCGCACGGTGTCCCACGCGGCGACGGTGATGCACCTGGTGGACACCTGGGAGCTCTTCCGACCGCTGAGGGACGAGACGCTGGTCGACCAGGCGTCCCACTACGTCGACATCCACCACCCGGACGGCAAGCCCGACCTGCTGCAGCAGATCGAGCAGGGGGCCCTGGCGCTGGTGGCGCAGCACCGCGCCTTCGGCCGCGCCATCCAGGACATCATCGTGCCGCAGCTGCACCAGTACCACCACCTCGGCGACTGGTCGACCCAGACCGACGGACTGCCCTACGACCCCGCGCTCAGGCCGTACGAGTCGAACGGCCGGGCGAGCGGCACACCCGACGACCGCTGGGCGTTCACCGAGAAGTCGGCCGGCACCAACTACGCCTCGAGCGCCGCGCTGGCCGCGGCCAGCCGTGCCCTGCGCGGGTACGACGAGCCGCTCGCCGCCGAGTGCCTGGCGGCGGCCAGGAAGGCCTGGGCGGACGAGCGCGCGGCGGCGCCTCCCGGGGGAGGCTCGCCGTGGGAGGTCGGGTTCCGCCAGGGGGCGGAGATGGGCTCGACCCTGCAGCTGCTGGTCGCCACGAGGGACGAGGTCTACGCGAAGCGGTTCCAGGAGCTGATCTGGCCGGCCCTCGAGCGCGCGCCGGGGTGGAGCGTCGCGTCCGCGGTGCGCGCGGTCCCGTACTTCGGTCCGGCGTACCGCCAGCGGCTGCTCCCGTACCTGCGCAAGTACGCGGAGGAGGTGGCCTCGCTCGCCAGGGAGAACCCCTACGGTGTCCCGATCACCCGCGGCGGCTGGGCCGGCAACGAGACCGTCATCCGCTGGGCGATGACGAACTACCACGTCCACCGGGCGTTCCCGGACCTGCTGGGCCGCGAGTCGGTGCTCGACGGCCTGACGTACATCCTGGGCCGCCACCCGGCGTCGAACCTGTCGTTCGTCTCCGGCGTGGGGACGGTGTCGAAGAAGGTCGCCTACGGCCAGAACCGCGCCGACTTCACCTTCATCGCCGGCGGCGTGGTGCCGGGAGTGCTCGTGCTCAAACCCGACCTGCCGGAGAACAAGGAGGACTGGCCGTTCCTCTGGGGCGAGAACGAGTACGTCATCGACGTCTGCGCGGAGTACATCCTGCTGGCGAACGCGGCCAACGACCTGCTCCGCTGAGGCGGAACAGACGAGGTCGCGAGACTACGACGCGAGACCTGGCCCCTTCGCGTCGCGCAGCAGCAGCACGAGCGGTGCCGCCAGCAGGAACACGACGGCCAGCATCGCGAACACGTCGACGAAGCCCATCAGGTACGACTGGCGAACCACCTCCACCCCGACCAGGCCGTGGCCCAGGCGCGCCGCCGACACCGGGTCGAGTCCCGTGCGCGGCAGCAGCCGCCCGGCCAGCCGGACCCGGGAGACCTGGAGCACGGCGCTCAACGGGGTCACCCGCTCGGCCAGCCGTGCGTGGTGGAACTGCGCCCGGCGCGCGAGGACGGTGGTGGCGACGGCGATGCCCACGCTGCCGCCCTCGTTGCGCATCAGGTTGAACATGCCGGTGGCGGTGCTCATCAGCCGGGGCTCGACCCTCTGCATGCAGGTGGCGCCGACGGGGGCGAACACCAGTCCCAGCCCCAGGCCGTGGAAGATCCAGGCCGTCACCAGGTAGGAGAGGGGAGTGGCGAGGCTGATCCCGGCCAGCATCCAGGACGACCAGGCGAGCGAGAGCGTGCCGGCGCCCACGATCAGGCGCACGTCGACCTTGCGCAGCGCGAGGCCGCCGGCGGCCATGGCGACGACCGACGCCACCCCGCCGGGGCTGAGGACGACGCCGGCCCAGGTCGGGGTGAAGCCGAGCAGCCGCTGGACGAAGAGCGGCAGCAGGACGAAGTCGCCGTACATGGCGAAGCTGACCACGAAGACCAGCGCCATGCCGCCGGCGAACTCCCGGAGCCGGAAGCTCGAGAGGTCGACCAGCGGCGCGTCCGCGGTGAGGGAGCGCCAGACGAAGAGCGCGAGGCCCAGCGCGGCGAGGGCGGCGCACACCTTCACCGTGCTGGACTCGAACCAGTCGAGCCGCTCGCCGCGGCTCAGGAACAGCTCCAGGCAGCCGAGCCCGACCGCGACGAAAGCGAGGCTCCAGTAGTCCGGCCGCTCCCCCGGCCTCTCCGGCTGGGGTGGGTCGGTGACGAGCACCGTCGCGGCGAGGTAGGCGACCAGGCCCACCGGGATGTTGATCCAGAAGATCCAGGGCCAGCTCCAGTTGTCGGTCAGCCAGCCTCCCACCAGCGGGCCCAGGATCGGCCCCAGGACGACCCCGATGCCGAAGATCGCCGAGGCCACGCCGTGCTCCTCCTTGGGGAAGGCCTCGAGCGTGATCGCCTGCGACATCGGCACCATCGCCCCGCCGGAGAGGCCCTGGACCACCCGCATCAGGATCTGCCACCGCAGCGACGGCGCGGCACCCGCGCCGAAGCTGGCCAGGGTGAAGACCGCCAGGCAGAGCAGGTACAGCCGCTTCCTCCCGAAGCGGGCGCCCAGCCAGCCGGTGATCGGAAGCACGATGGCGTTGGCGACCAGGTAGCTGGTGATCACCCAGGTGATCTCGTCCGTGCCCGCGGCGTAGCTGCCCTGCATGTGGGGCAGGGCCACGTTGGCGACGGAGGTGTCGAGCACCTCCATGAAGGTGCCCAGCATGGTCGCGAAGGCGACCAGGTACCTGTGCCCGGGAAGCCGGTCAGTCGCCACGCGTGTCGATCTCGGCGGACACGCTCAGGCCCAGGCGCAGGCGGTGGCCGGGGTCGGAGGCGGGGTCGAGGCGGATCTTCACCGGCACGCGCTGGACCACCTTCACCCAGTTGCCGGTGGCGTTCTCCGCCGGCAGCAGGCTGAACACCGAGCCCGTTCCGGCGGAGAGGCTGTCCACGACGCCCGTGAACACGCGGCCCCGTTCGATGTCCGCCCGCAGGCGGACCTTCTGGCCCGGCCGGACGTCGCGGAGCTGCGTCTCCTTGAAGTTGGCCTCCACCCACAGCTCGCCCCGGTCGAGCGGCACGACGGCCAGCAGCGGCTGGCCGGGAGCGACCACCATGCCGGGCTCCGCCTGCTTGGCCCCCACGTAGCCGTCCGAGGGCGCCAGCAGTGTGCAGTACGAGCGCTGCAGGCGCGCCTGCTCGGCGCTCGCCCGAGCCAGGGCCACCTTGCTCCGGCCCACGCCGCAGCCGGCCTCGGCGGCGGCGACCTGCTTGCGCAGCGCCGTGACCTGCGCCGAGGCGACCTCAGCCGCCGTGATCACCTGGTCGAGCTTCTGCCTGGGGATCGACTGCCGCTCGAACAGCGCGGCGAGGCGGGCGCGCTCGACCTCCGCCAGCCGCTGCTGGCTCTCCACCGCCCGCAGCTGGGCCCGGGCCTGGGCGAGCTGCGCCTCGCCCAGGGCCAGGCCGTTCTCCGCCTCCGACACCGAAGCCAGCGCCTTCGCCAGCGCGGCGTCGTAGTCACGCGGGTCGACCGTCGCCAGCAGCTGGCCGGCCTTCACCGCGTCGTTCTCGCGCACGGCCACGCTCGACAACGGACCGGGAACGCGCGAGGCGACCAGGACCACGTGCCCGCGGACGTAGGCGTCGTCGGTGGAGACGAAGAGCTGGCCGCGGCGCCAGCGCAGGACGCCCCAGCCCGCGGCGGCGGCCGCCAGCGCCAGGATGGCGGCCAGGGAGACCCACTTCTTCAGGCTGCGGTTGGCCATCGTCACCTCTTCGGGGGGATCGCGTCGTAGAAGGCCGGCAGGTCCTCGCCCAGCGCCGCCAGCAGCGCGGCCTGGTCCGTGTAGGCACGGTAGCGGCGTTCGGCCAGAGCGCTGCGGCTCGCCGCCAGCACCGACTCGGCCTCGAGCACGTCGGTGGTGTGCAGCAGGCCCTCCTTGTACTGGTCGCTGACGATGCGGAGGTTCTCGGCGGCGGCGGCCACGTCCTGCCGCGCGGTCTCCTCCTCCCGCAGGCACTGGCCGAGGGCGCGCAGGGCGGCCGCGGCCGCGCTCTCGGCGCTGCGCTCGGCCTCGAGCAGCTCGCGGCGGCCGCGCTCGGCCGCGGCGGAGGCCAGGCGCACGCGGGCGGAGCGGGCGCCACCATCGAACACCGACCAGGACACGCCGACGGCCAGCGCGGTGTCGTGCTCGTGGACCAGGTTGCTGTTCTGCGCGTAGGTGTGGCTGGCCTCGGCCAGGACGTTCGGCAGCCGGTCGCGGCGGCGGTAGGCGATCTCGCCGTCGAGCGCCTCCACCTTCGCGCGCTGCGCCCTCACCGCGTCGCTCTGCTCGACCGCGCGGCGGCGGCAGGCCGCCTCGTCCCAGGGCAGGGTGGGAGGCGCTCCCAGCTCCTCGGGCAGCTCCTGGGGAGTGGTTGCCGGCAGGCCCATGGCCACGTTCAGCGCCTCCAGCGAGGAGGCGTAGGCCGCGTCGAGGGCGCGCTCCGCGTCGTCGACCCCCCGCAGCGCCACCTCCGTGCGCAGCAGGTCGTTGCGCGCCACCACACCGTTTTCGAAGAGCGCTCGGACCGTCGCCAGGTGCGCCTGCAGCGTCTCGCGCCGCTGGGCCACCACCCGCCTCTGGGCCTTGAGGTTCAGCAGCGACAGATAGCGGGCGGCGACCTCGGCCTGACGCCTGCGGACCTCACCGCTGCCGGCGTGGCCGACGGCGTTTTCCCTCGCCCGGCTGGCGGACAACGCGCTGCCGCGCCTGCCGAAGTCCCAGACGAGGTACTGCGCGGCGACGCGGTAGCGCCAGGAGTCGCGGTCCTCGATCGGCATGACCTGCGAGGGCAGCGTGATCGGCGCGGTGGTGATGGGGCCGATCTGCAGCGGGCCCACCTCGATCGGTGGCGTCCGCAGCTCCGGCCGCGGGTCCTGCGCGCGGTACCCCGCGGCCAGGGTCAGCTCCGGGAGGTAGAGGGCCTTGATCTGCGCGGAGTCCTCGCGGGCCTGGGCGAGGACGAGGCGGGCGGCGTCGGCCGGCTCGGAGGTCCGCCCGGCCTGCCGCAGGGCCTGGCTCAAGGTCAGCGGTTCGGCCGCGGCGGGCGTCGAGGTGGCGGCCACCAGCAGGAGGGCGAGGGGGCGTCTCATCGCCGGGTCCCGACGCCCCGCAGAATGCAGGCGAGCGCCCGGTCGACGCACTCGTCGGCAGGCTCGTCGGGACGACCGTGGTGGCTGTAGTGCAGCGAAGCCTGCAGCACGTCCAGGCAGAGCTGGGTCAGGAAGTCGGCGTCGAGCGGCTGGACCTCGCCAGCCTCGATCGCCTCGACCATCAGCCGGCGGACGTTGGCTCGCTCGGCGCGGTAGATCTCGCGCAGCCGCGGTGCGAAGCGGGAGTCGACGTCCCAGTCGAAGTTGACGCGGTCGCGGGCGAACGGCGGGAAGTGCCAGGGCTGCTCCCGGAACTGCTCCACGTAGGCGAGCCCGAGGGCGCGGAGGTGATCGAGCGCCGAGCCGGGGCGGCTCAGGGCCTCGACCGCCCGCTGCTGGAACGCGACCGCGCGACGCGCGATCACCTGCTCGTAGAGCTCCTGCTTGGACGGAAAGTGCTCGTAGAGGCCCTGCATGCCGATGTCGGCCTCGGTCGCCACCTCCTGCATGCTGGCCTCGTCGAAGGGCTTGCGGCCGAAGACGCGCGCGGCGGCGTCGAGCAGCGACTCGCGGCGGGTCGCCCGCTCCCTCTCCCGGCGGCTTTGGGGCATGGCCACTCCAGAATTCACAATCCGAATTTAGAATATAGATTCTCAAATGTCAAGGGGACGTAAGGTCGCATCAAGAACGAGAAGGTGGGAAGGCATAATGGCCCCCACCATGGTCCGGGTGGGGGTCGGCCACGTCGCGCTCGCCGTCGCCCTCACGACCGCGGCGGACGTCGCCGCGTCGTCCTGGTCGCAGACGCGCTTCGGGACGGCAGACGACCTGCCATCGCCGTACGTGAAGGGCGCGGTGGAGGACGAGGCGGGATTCGTCTGGCTGGCGACGGACGGCGGGCTCGTCCGCTTCGACGGCTCGAGCTTCACGTCGTTCCTGGACGCGGCGTCCGGCCGGTTCGTCAAGGCCGTCGCCTTGCTGCCCGACGGACGGGTGCTGGTGGCCGGCGACTCGGGGGTGAGCGTCGTATCAAGCGGGAGCGGAGAGCTGCGGATCTCACGCCTGGTCCCGGGCGCGGAGTTCCCGAGCGCCACGGCGCTGCACTACCCGAAGAGCCTGTTCGTCGACTCGAGCGGGCGCGCGTGGGTCTCGGAGATGGAGGCGGTCTGCCTGCTCCTCGGGGGGCCGCGCTTCGAGCGCTTCGCCTTCCCGCCCGAGGCGCGGTCCACCAGCTTCGTCCGTTCCTTCTCGCTCGCGGAGGACGGCTGGCGGCGGATCTGGGCGGCGTCGCGGTCGGGCGGGCTGTTTGCCTTCGACGAGACGCAGCGCCGGTTCCTCGCCGTCCCGCTTCCCGCCGGCACGCCGGCGACCGACAACGCGAACCACCTCGCGGCGGTGGCGAACGACGTGCTGTGGCTGGCCGCCGAAGGCGGCCTCCTCGAGATCCGCCTGGCCGCGGAGCGTCCTGCCGTGGTCTCGGCGCGGGCGGTCCCGGGGTTCGCAGCGCCCTCGTGGATCACCCGACTCGGCTCGGACCTGCTGGTGACGAGCCACACCGCAGCCGCTCGTCGCGTCCGGCTCGGAGAGGCAGGGCCGGGCACGGCCCTCTCTGCCGCCAGCGCCGTCCAGCACGCGCTGGTCACGCGCGCCGGCGACGTCTACCTCAGCAGCGACGACGGACTGGTGCGCCTGCGGCAGAGGCCGTTCGAGCCCCTGCCGCTGCCGGAAGGCGAGCTCGCGTTCAACGTCCAGTCGTTCGCCCTCGGCCCCGCGGGCCGCCTCTACGCCTGCGACCGCCGCGCCGTGTACCGCCTCGACCCGGCCGGCGCGTCCTTCCGGCCGGTGCGCGTGCTCGACCTGCCGGGCACGATGCTGCTGGGGCTGCTCGGCGACGGCAACCGGCTGGCGGTGGCGGGGCTCGGACGGCTGCTCCTGTTCGCGGACGGCCGCGTCACCCGCACGCTCGACCTCAGCGAGCGCGGGACCCACGTCGTCGGGCTGGCGGGGACCGGCGACGGCAGCCTGTGGATCTCGCAGTTCGACTCGAGGGGCGCCTCGCGCCTGCTGCCGGACGGGAGGCTCCGCGCCTACTCCGCCGAGGCCGGGTTGCCGGGGCGGGTGATCGCGCTCCTCGTGGGAGGGGACGGAAAGCTCTACGCCACGGGAGCGGGCCCGGCGGAGTACCTGTTCCGTTACGATCCGGCCCGCGACGCGTTCACCAACCTCAGCCGGCCGCCGCGCTTCAACCCGCCGGAGCCGTTCGACGTGCGCGACCTCGAGGTGGACCGGACCGGGCACATCTGGCTGGCTTCGACCGCGGGCCTGCTGGAGCAGGACCAGGACTGTGTCCGGCGCGTCGACCTGGGACCCGAGCTGACGGGGCTGCCGACGCACTCGCTGGCCCGCACCGGCGACGGCCGCCTGTGGGTGGCGACCAGCGCCGGCCTGGTGGGCTTCGACCCGGAGCGCCGCACCTACGAGCTGCACGACGAGACCTCCGGCCTGCCCTCCAAGAACCTCGGGTTCCACGGCCTGTTCGCGGTGGGCGAGGACCTGCTGGTCGCCACCACCCACGGCATCGCACGGGCCCGCGTCAGCGACCTGCGGGCGGGCCCGTCGTCCCCGCCGGTGATCATCCAGGTCCGGGCCGACGGCAGGGAGCTCGACCTCGACGGCGAGCGGCCCCAGGTCCCGCACGGTGCCTGGCTCGGCGTGCGGGTGGCGTCGCCGGGCGGAGGCGAGCGCACCTACCAGTGGCGCCTGCAGCCGGAGGACGCCGACTGGCGCCCCGCCTCGACGCGGCCGGAGGCCGTGCTGCCCACCAGGACCAGCGGCGAGCACCGGCTGCAGGTGCGCGCGGCGGCCCGCGGCAGCAACCTCTGGGGCCCGGCGGCGCAGCTGCGCCTGTGGGTGGCTCCGGCCTGGTACCAGCGCTGGTGGGGCATGGCTTCCGTGGGCGCCGTGCTCGCGTTCGTGTTCGCGGTGGGGCTGGCGCTGGCGCAGGCGCTGGCGGCTCGCCACGAGCGGCAGCTGAGCCGCCTGGTCGCCGCCCGCACCAGCGAGCTGCGGGAGGCGTCGCAGCGCTTCACCGCCGTGTTCGAGAGCGCCCCCATGGGGATCACCATCGCCAGCCCGCAGGGCCGCTTCCTGGAGGTGAACGACCACCTGCTGGCGGTGCTGGGGTACACGCGGGACGAGATGAAGGCGATGACGCTGTTCGAGCTGACGCACCCGGAGGACCGCGAGCGCACCTTCACCCTGGTGGAGGCCGTGCGCTCGGGAGCGGCTCCCGGGTACGACGTCGAGAAGCGCTACCTCGCCAAGGACGGAGCGGCGAGGTGGGTGCGGGTGCACAGCACGGCGCTGCGCACGCCGCAGGGCGCCGTCGAGTTCTGGATCGGGCTGGTGGAGGACATCACCGCCCGCAGGCGCCTCGACGCGGAGAAGGCCGAGCTGCAGTCGCAGCTGCAGCAGGCGCAGAAGATGGAGTCGGTCGGCCGCCTGGCCGGCGGCGTCGCCCACGACTTCAACAACATGCTGCACGTCATCATGGGCTTCGTCGACCTGCTCCGGCGCAGGATGCCGGGCGACGGTCGGCTGGCCATGTACGTGGACGAGATCGGGCGGGCCGCCCGGCGGGCGCAGGAGGTGACCCACCAGCTGCTGGCTTTCTCGCGCAGGCAGGTGATCGCCCCCGCTCCGTCGGACCTGAACCAGCTGGTCGCGCGGCTCGGCGGCGCGCTGGCGCGGCTGATCGGCGAGGACGTCCAGCTGCACGTCCATGCCGCCGAGAAGCTGTGGACCGTCAACGTCGATCCCACCCAGATCGACCAGATCCTGCTCAACCTCGCGGTGAACGCACGCGACGCGATGCCGGCAGGCGGCCGGCTCACCATCGAGACCGCCAACATCCGGCTCGACGAGACCTACTGCCGGACGCAGGCGGCCGCCAGGCCGGGAGACTACGTGCTGCTCGCGGTCAGCGACGACGGGGTCGGGATGGACAAGGACACCCTCTCACGGCTGTTCGAGCCGTTCTTCACCACGAAGGAGAAGGGCAAGGGCACTGGGCTGGGGCTGGCGATGGTGCACGGCATCGTGCAGCAGAACGGCGGGTTCGTGAACGTCTACAGCGAGCCGGGACGCGGCACGACGTTCCGGGTGTACCTGCCGCGCACGCTGGAGGAGCGCTCGGTTCCGGCGCAGCCGCCGTCGCCGCCCGGTGAGGTCGCGGGCGGCACGGTCCTGGTGGTCGAGGACGACGAGTCGGTCCGGCGCCTGACGACAGCGCTCGTGGAATCGCTGGGCTGCCGGGTGGTGCCGGCGTCCTCGGGTGCCGAGGCCGTCGAGCTGTGCCGCCGCGGCGACCCCCGCATCGACGTCGTGCTCACGGACGTGGTGATGCCGGGCATGAGCGGGATCGAGCTGCGCGACTGCCTGCAGGAGATCCGGCCGGGGATCAAGATCCTGTTCACCTCCGGCTACACCGCGAACGTGATCGCCCATCACGGGATCCTGGACGAGGGGCTGCACTTCCTCGCCAAGCCGTTCGGCGTCACCGGGCTGGCGAGAGCCCTGCGGGAGCTGCTCGCCCCGGAGTGACGGCGGAGCGTCCTGCTCAGAGGGCGATGCCCCAGACCGCCTTGGCGAGCAGGCCGATCGCGTAGGTCACCGCCACCGCGATCCCCGTCACCAGCACGTTCATCAGGATCCGGCGGTGGACGTCCATCCCGGAGAGGAAGGCGACGACGGCCGAGACGGCGATGATGGTGGTGCCGGCCGTGAGCACCGTCGGCAGCATGCCTTGTGCGCCGAAGAGGACCGGCAGCACCGGGACCAGGGCGCCGGCGAAGTACCCGAGCCCCACCACCAGCGCCGAAGCCATCGGGCCCTCGCCCTCGGCGCCGGCCGGCGTCTCCCCCAGGAAGCGCCGACGTTCGTCCTCCGTCGCCCGTACCTCGCCTTCCGAGCTGGCGGCGATGTAGGCGCCAGCGCCCATCGACAGCGCACCGGCCACGGCCACGGTGAGCCCCGCCGCCAGGACGGCGATGGACTTGCCGAAGGCGGCGAAGAAGCCGCTCACCGCGCCCAGGATCTCGACCAGGCCGTCGTTGAGACCCAGGAACACGTTGCGGACGCGCTCGGGGTTGATCTGGCGCTCGGCCTCGCCGGTCACGACCATGTCCTCGTGCTTGAACTCGTCCTCGAGCACCTGGCGCACCGCGCCGCCCAGGGGGCCGTCCCGGTAGCGGTCCCAGACGGAGAGGTACTTGCGGACGCCGTGGACCTCGATCGCCTCCAGCACCACCTGGATGCCCCCGTTGCCGAAAAGCCGGCAGACCGTGACCAGCGCCGCCAGCTTGAGGCGCCGACCGACGTCGAGCCGCACCAGGCTCTGCAGGGCGAAGAACTCCTGCCAGAAGGCGACGTGGCGGGTCTCCGTCCGGATGAGCTCCTCGAGGACCTCGCGAAGGCCGCCTCGGGCGACCGCCCGCAGCTCCTTGTAGAGGGAGAGGTCGAAGATCTCGTCGAGGACGAGTTGGCGTGCGAGGCGGTCGGAAGCGCTCATGGGGCCACCCTTGGCGAGCGGACCGGCCATTCTGACACGCCACCGCCGCTGGTGCCGGCGCGGGAAGGGTCGCGCCGGGCAACCAGGCGCGGGAGCGAGTAGGATCGCGTCGCCGCGGCGGCATGGCCGGCCGCGCCGGAGGGGTCGACGATGGGCGAGACCGCCGAAGCTCTGGGCAGCGTGCAGAAGACGCTGCTGCTGCCGCTCTGGGGACGGGCCGTCGAGACCCGCAAGTCGGCGCCGCTGTTGGTCGACCGCACGGCGGCCTCGATCGTGGAGCGGCTCGACTACGACTTCTCCCGCATCGCCGAGAACACCCACCCCATCACCCGCCTGGCCTGGATCGCCCGCAGCCTCCACGTCGACCGCACGCTGCGCGATTTCCTGGCTCTGCGGCCGCGGGCGACGGTCGTGAACCTCGGGTGCGGGCTCGACACGACCTTCGAGCGCGTCGACAACGGCCAGCTCCGCTGGATCGACCTGGACCTCCCGGACGTGATCGAGCTGCGCCGCCGCCTGATCCCCACCGGTCCCCGACAGCGGGCGATCGCCGGATCGGCGCTGGACCCCGCCTGGATCGCCGAGGTCCGCTCGGACGAGGGGCTGGTGCTGGTGGCCGCCGGGGTCCTGTACTACTTCGAAGAGCCGGAAGCGCGCGAGCTGCTGTCGAGGCTGGCGGCGTCCTGCCCGGCGGCCGAGATGGTCTTCGACCTCTGCTCACGGCGCGGGGCCCGCATCGCGAACCGGAAGGTGATCGAGGACACGGGCATGGACAAGAGCGCCGTCCTCCGCTGGGGGATCGACGACCCGCGACAGCTCGGGGCGTGGGACCGGCGGATCGAGGTGCTCGAGTCCCACCAGATGTTCCGGGGCATCACCGGCCGCCTGCCGTGGCGCGCGCGGCCGGGAACGCTGATCTCGGACGCCATGAACATCATGTCCATGGTGCACCTGCGCTTCCGACCGTAGCGGGTCCCTGTCGCGCTGCGGCCTTCTCCAACCCCGGAGGGGTAGGACGCTCCGGCCGAGGCTAGACCAGCCGGAGCCCCCGGATCGCCAGGTGGACGGCCGCGGCGATGGCGGCCGCGAGCGGGAGGGTCAGCACCCACGCCCACACGATCCGGCCGGCGACGCCCCACTTGACCGCCGAGAGGCGCCGGGTGGAGCCGACCCCGACGATCGCGCCGGTGATGGTGTGCGTGGTCGACACCGGTATCCCCGACAGGGTCGCGCCGAGCAGGGTGAGGGCGCCGGAGGTCTCGGCGCAGAAACCGCCGAAGGGCTGGAGCTTCGTGATCCTGGTGCCCATGGTCTTCACGATGCGCCAGCCGCCGAACATGGTCCCGAGCGCGATCGCGGCGTGGCTGATCAGGATCACCCAGAGGGGGACCTCGAAGCGCTCGAGCCGGCCCGACGCCACCAGCAGCCCCGTGATGATGCCCATCGTCTTCTGCGCGTCGTTGCCTCCGTGGCCGAGGCTGTAGAGCCCCGCCGACAGGAGCTGCAGCCGCCGGAACAGCCGGTCGAGGTGGAAGGGGCTCCAGCGGCGGAACAGCCAGGTCACCCCGATCGTCAGCGTCAGGCCGAGGACCATGCCGATGAGCGGCGCCAGCGCGATGAAGGCGAGGGTCTTCGTCCAGCCGCCGGGGACGATGGCTCCCCAGCCGGCCTTGGCCACCGCTGCCCCGGCGTAGCCGCCGATGAGCGCGTGCGAGGAGGAGACCGGGATGCCGTAGTACCAGGTGATCAGGTTCCAGGCGATCGCGCCCACCAGGCCGGCGACCACCACCTCGTTGCTGACGACGGCGAGGTCGATCATGCCCTCGCCGAGCGTCTTCGCCACGTGCGTGCCCAGCACGAAGGCCGCGACGAAGTTGAAGAACGCCGCCCACAGGACGGCCTTCTGCGGCGAGAGGACGCGGGTGGAAACGACGGTGGCGATGGAGTTCGCCGCGTCGTGGAATCCGTTCAGGAAGTCGAAGGAGAGGGCGACCAGGACGATCAGCAGCAGCAGCCAGAGGTCGTTCGACATGGGCATTCGCCTCGCGGGTGCGCTCCTCGGAGTTCGCGAACGCGTCGCGATGATGCTGGGCCGGGCTCGTGACGCCGTCATGACGGCGGCATGACGGCGGCGTGACAGGGGGCGCGCAGGAGGCCGAACGAGCGATTTGGATCGTCCGAAACGTCCACCTGCCGCGCGTCTGGAGACGGCTCCGCGGGTCCGTGCCATCATCCTGTCGTGACCCCCGCCTCGCCTGCTCCGTCCTCGCGCGTCCGCCGCACGGCTCCCGCGCTGATCGACCTCGTGGGACGCGCCTGCGCCGAGCGCCGGGCCGCAGGCGGCCGGCTGTTCCCTCTGGCGCAGGCGGTGCCGGACTTCCCGCCGCCGGAGCACGTGCGCGAGGCGCTGCTGGCCAGCCTCGCCGACGAGGCCACGCACCGTTACACGGTCGACCCCGGGCTTCCCGAGCTGCGCCAGGCCGTCGCCCGCGTCCTCGGTGGGCGGCGCGGGGCGGAGTGGGACCCGGCGGAGGGGGTGGTGGTCACCGCGGGGGCCAACCTTGCCTTCGCCGAGGTCCTGCCGGCGATCGTCGACGTCGGCGACGAGGTGCTGCTGCTCTCGCCCTACTACCTCAACCACGGCATGGCCGTGGAGTTGCTGGGCGCCCGCCCGGTCGAGGTCCCCCTCGACGCAGGGCGAGCCTTCGCGGTGGACTTCGCGGCGCTGGAGCGCGCGCTTACGCCGCGCTCACGGGCGCTGGTCGTCGTCAACCCCGGCAACCCGATCGGTTCGGTCGTCGGTCGCCGCGAGATGGAGCGTCTGCTCACCTTCGCCGCCGCGCACGGGCTGTGGGTGGTCAGCGACGAGACCTACGAGGACTTCGTGCTGGACCCGCCGGCGGACGGCTGGACGAGCGCCGCCAGCGTGCCCGGCCACGGCGACCGCGTGATCGTCCTGGGCAGCTTCTCCAAGTCCGCCGGCCTCTCGGGATGGCGGGTGGGCTGGATCGCGGGCCCGCCGGCCCTCCTGCGCGAGGTGCTGAAGGCGCACGACACCATGATCATCTGTGCGCCCGTCGCCGCACAGAGGGCGGCGATCGCGTCGCTGCAGGGCGAACGGTCCTGGCTGGACCCGCGGCGCGCGGAGCTGGCCGCGCGCCGCCGTGCCGTCCTGGACTTCCTGGCCCGCAGCCCGGTCCTGGAGGGGGCGACGGACGCCAGCCGCGGGGCGATGTTCGTGCTGGTCCGTCCACGCGACCGGGAGCTCGGGGATTCGACGCGGGCCGCGCTCGACATCGTGCGCACGAGCGGCGTGGCGCTGGTGCCGGGGGCGGCCTTCGGCCGCTGCGGCGAGGGCTGGCTGCGGCTGTCGTTTGCCGGCGTCGGCACGGCCGTGCTGGCCGAGGCGCTGCCGGCGCTCGAGGCGGCCCTGGCCCGCTGAGGGCGGAGGGTGGTCAGGCGCCCGTCGGGGCCGGCAGCAGCTTCAGGGCGAGCTCCCGCAGCTTGTACTTCTGGATCTTGCCGCTGCCCGTCATCGGGTATTCGGCGACGAAGAAGACGTGCTTCGGGACCTTGTGGCGCGAGATGCGGCCGCGGCAGAAGTCCTGGATCTCCTCGGCGGTGAGGCTCGCGCCGTCCTTCGGGATCACGAAGGCGGCGACCTCCTCGCCGTACGTCTCGCTGGCGACGCCCACCACCTGCACGTCCCGGACCTGCGGCATCTGGTACAGGAAGTCCTCGACCTCCTTGGGGTAGATGTTCTCGCCGCCGCGGATGATCAGGTCCTTGAGGCGCCCGGTGACGCGGTAGTTGCCGTTCTCGTCCTTCACTCCGAGGTCGCCAGAGTGCAGCCAGCCGTCCTGGTCGATGACCTGGGCGGTGGCCTCGGGCATCTTGTAGTAGCCCTTCATGACGTTGTAGCCGCGGCAGCACAGCTCGCCGATCTCGCCCGCCCCGCAGTCGTGGCCCGTCTGCGGGTCGGAGACCTTCACCTCGACGCCCGGCAGCTCGCGGCCGACGGTGCCCACCTTCACCTCCAGTGGGTCGTCCGCGCGCGACTGGGTCATGCCCGGCGAGGACTCGGTGAGCCCGTAGACGATGGTGATGTCCCGCATGTGCATCTCGTCCACCACCCGTCGCATGATCTCGATCGGGCAGGGCGAGCCCGCCATGATCCCCGTCCGCAGCGAGCGCAGGTCGAACATCTTGAACATGGGGTGGTTCAGCTCGGCGATGAACATGGTGGGGACGCCATGGAGCGCCGTGCAGCGCTCCTTCTCCACCGAAGCCAGCACCAGCAGCGGGTCGAAGCTCTCGCAGGCCACGATGGTCGCCCCGTGGGTGACGGCGGCGAGCAGCGCCAGCACCATGCCGAAGCAGTGGAAGAGGGGCACCGTGAGCAGCAGCCGCTCGTTCGGGGTGAACTTCATGCACTCCCCGATGCAAAAGCCGTTGTTGACGATGTTGTGGTGGGTGAGCATCACGCCCTTGGGGAAGCCGGTGGTCCCGGACGTGTACTGCATGTTGATGACTTCGTCGTGGTGCAGCGTGGGCCGGATCTCGTCCAGCCGGCTGTCCGGCGTGTGCGACCCCAGCAGCAGCACCTCGGCGGTGTTGAACATGCCCCGGTGTTTCTGCGGGCCCAGGAAGACGAGGTTGCGCAGGCAGGGGAAGCGTGCGCTCTGCAGGTGGCCGCGCTGGGCGTCCTTCAGCTCCGGGACCAGCTCGTAGACCATCTGCACGTAGTCGCTGTCGCGGAAGCCGTCGACCAGGCAGAGCGTGCCGATGTCCGACTGCCTGACCAGGTACTCCAGCTCGTAGAGCTTGTAGCTGGTGTTGACCGTCACCAGGGTGGCGCCGATCTTGGCGGTGGCGAAGAACACGGTGAACCAGTCGGGGACGTTGGTGGCCCAGATGCCCACCTTGTCGCCCTTGCCGATGCCCATGGCCAGGAAGCCCTTGGCCATGGCGTTCACCCGCTCGTCGAACTGCCGGTAGCTGAAGCGGAGCCCCCGGTCCGCGTAGACGATGAAGTCCTTGTCCGGGTAGAGCGCCACCTGCTCTTCCAGCACGGCGCCGATGGTCTTCTCCAGCAGCTGCATGGCCAGCCTGCCGTCTCAGAACGGCGCGTAGACCACGGCCAGGATGCGGGCCGGGGCCTCGCCCGAGGCGTGGACGTGGTGGGCGACGATCGAGTCGTAGTAGATGCTGTCGCCCTCCGCCAGCAGGTAGGTGTCCTTGCCGTAGAGCAGCTCGATGCCGCCGCCGAGGACGTAGAGGAACTCCTCGCCCTCGTGGGAGCTCATCTCGTAGCTCTTGTCGGAGGCCGGCAGCACGTCGATCAGGAAGGGCTCCATGTGGCGGCCGGCCTTGTCGAGCGCCAGGGCGTGGAACTGCAGCTCGCCGCGGGCGGGCTGCGACCCGCCGGCGAAGCGCACCGTCTGCTTGATTCGGCCCTTGCGGTTGAGCACGGGACCGACCTGCTCCACGTCGTCCAGGAAGGTCCCCATGCGGACGCCCAGCACCCGGGCGATCTTCGTCAGCGGCGTCAGCGAGGGGATGAGCGCGCCCTCCTCGATCTGCCGCAGCTCTTCCAGGGCCACCTGGCTGCGCTCGGCCAGCTCCGCCTGGGAGAGCTTCCTCGCCTCCCGGATGCGCGCGATCTTTCCGCCGACGTCCGCCTTGCCAGCCATGAGCGCCCTCCTCGAACGCGCACCTTCAACCACAGGCGAGGGCCGGCGTCAACCGGCCGCCCTCGATCAGGACAGGCCGTAGCGGTTGAGCTTGTCGTAGAGGGTGCGCAGGCCGATGCCGAGCCGCTCGGCGGCGATCCGGCGGTTGCCCCCGGATTCGGCCAGGGCGCGGGCGATCGCCTCGCGCTCGAGCGCGTCGAGGGTCTCGCCGGCGCGCACCGGCCGCGTCGGCCCGCCGGCCACCGCCGCCATGCCGCGGGCGCTCAGCAGGTCGGCGGCGCTCAGCTCGGGGCCGTCCGCGAGGATGGCCGCGCGCTCGAGCGCGTTCGCCAGCTCGCGCACGTTGCCGGGCCAGTCGGCCCGGGAGAGCGCGGCCGCCGCCTCGTCCGAAAGCGTCAGCCCCGGCCGTCCCAGGTCTCGGCGGACGCGGTCGAGCAGGGTCCGGGCGAGCGGGGCGATGTCGGACCGGCGCTCGCGCAGCGGCAGCAGGCGGACGGGGAAGACGGCGAGCCGGTGGTAGAGGTCCTCGCGGAAGCGGCCTTCGGCGATCATCGTCTCTAGGTCGCGGTTGGTGGCGGCGATCCAGCGGACGTCGGCCTCCAGCGTCCGGTTGGAGCCGACCCGCTCGAACTGGCGCTCCTGCAGCACCCGCAGCAGCTTCGCCTGCAGCTCGACCTTGAGCTCCGCCACCTCGTCCAGGAAGAGGGTGCCGCCCTCGGCCAGCTCGAGGCGGCCGCGCCGGGTGGCCACCGCGCCGGTGAAGGCGCCCTTCTCGTGACCGAACAGCTCGCTCTCGAGCAGGCCCTCGGCGATCGCCGCGCAGCTCACGGGGACGAACGGGCCCGTGGCCCGCGCGCTCCACGCGTGCAGCGACCGCGCGGCCAGCTCCTTGCCGGTGCCGCTCTCGCCGAGCAGCAGGACCGTGGTGTTCGTGCGCGCGACCTTGCGCAGCGCCTCGCCCACCGCTGCCATGGCCGCGTCACCGTAGCCGAGCGGCGGCAGCTCCGCCGTGGCTCGGGCGGAGCTGTCGCGCAGCGCCAGCAGCGAGCGGCGCTCCAGGGCGCGGGCGCTCAGCAGCCGCAGCTGGGCGGGGCTGCCGATCGGCTTCTGCAGGTAGTCGAAGGCCCCGAGCTTCATCGCCTCGACCGCCGACTCGACGGTCCCGTGGGCGGTCAGCACGATGACCTCCATCTCGGGCTGCTCCGCGCGTGCGAAGCGCACCAGCTCCAGCCCGTCCATCCCGGGCATGCGCAGGTCGGTGATGAGGAGCTCGAACCCCTGCCGCCGCAGGCGCTCGGCGGCCTGCCGGCCGTCGGCGGCCTGGCTGACGGCGTGGCCCTCGTCCTCCAGCGCCTCGGCCAGGAACTGCCGGACTCCCGGCTCGTCGTCGACCACCAGGATGCGGGCCATCTCAGCCTCGGGGGAGCTCCACCCGGAACACGGCTCCGCCCTGCGGGTGGTTGGCGGCGGAGATGGTGCCGCCGTGCATCTCCACGATCCGCTGGGCGATCGCCAGGCCGAGGCCGGTGCCCTTCGCCCGCGTGGTGAAGAACGGCTCGAACAGCCGGTGCTCCTGGCCGGCCGGCAATCCCTCGCCGTGGTCGCGCACCGTGAAGAGGAGCCGGTCGCCCGAGGCGGCCACCCCGGCCTCCACCGACGCATCGGCGGGCGAGGCCTCGACCGCGTTGCTGAGCAGGTTCGTCAGCAGCTGGCGCATGCGCGGCTCGTCGAGCGGCCAGCGGGGCGGCGACCCGGCAGCGGACACGCGGATGCGGGCGGCAGCGACGGCGGCGGCCGCGGAGACGAGCAGCGCCGCGGGGTCGACCTCACCGCGGGCGACGGGGCCGGAGCGCGAGAAGTCGAGCAGGCTCGCGCTCAGCGCCTCCAGCCGCCGGGCCTCGAGCACGATCGTCTCCGCCTTGGCTCGGTCGCGCCCGGCCGGGAGCCGTTCCACGAGAAGCTGGGCGTGGCCCTTCAACGAGGCGAGCGGATTGCGCAGCTCGTGTGCGAGGACGGAGGACATCTCGCCCAGCGCCGCCAGGCGTCGGCGTTCCTCGTAGCGCCGCTCGGCGGCCTCGCGCTGCAGGAGCATGCGGGCGAACAGGGCCGCGATCACGAGGAGCACCGTCGCGGCGGCGGCGCTCCAGCGGAGCGCCCGCACGGCCCCGCTCTCCAGCAGGCGGGCGAGCAGCGGCTCGTACTCGATGGTGATGGCCGGCGGCAAGGGCCGCCCGGGGCGGGGAGGGCCAGGCGGCTGAGGTCGCAGGACCAGGCGGAAGCGGGTATCCAGGCGCCGCACCTGCGGCTCGCCGGAGCTCGGGGCGGAGCTGGCGTCCGGCGGCCCCCCGAGCGGCTGGCCGGCGCCGACCAGGCGGTCGTGGTCGAACACCGCGACGTACTGCAGGCCGGCCGGCCGCTGCTCCTCCAGGAAGCTCTGGAGGTCGGCCGCGGAGACGTCGTGGCGCCCCCGCGTGAACAGCGCGCGCAGGAACGCGTCGCCCTGCGAGCGGGTGACGGCGGCGGAGGCGGCCATGACGCTGCGGTAGCTCGACCACGAGGTGAGGAGCAGAGCCGCCCCCATGGCGAACGTGGCTGCGAGCAGCCCCCAGGCGGCCAGACGCGTTCCGATCGCGGACAGCTTCATCGCGGCTCGTCCTCCCGCGGCTGCCGTCGCAAGCAGGGTGCCAGCGTAGGCGCGCCGCCGTCGCCCCGCAAGTCCGCGTCGCGCCGTCGTCCCCGCGCGACACCGCCGGGGGTTCGTCCGCGGGCCTGCGGATCTCGCATCGGCCCGTGCGGAAGCTGCAGGCCCGCCGACCACCGCGGCGATTGGGCGGCGGCAAGTCGTTGCAGGCGTGGCCTCGACAGGAAGCCGCCGTGCTGGCAGGGCCGTTGCTCGGCAAGGACCCGAGGTGAACGGGAAGGTGGAGAGAAACGGCGTGGATGGGGTCCCGGAAGCAGGCCTGACCCGCGAGTCGGTGGCGCGAACGCTCGGCGTCGACGTGGCGGCGCCGCGGCCGGTGCGGCGACGGGCGCGGCCGCTCTGGGTGGCCGCCGCCCTGCTCCTGGCGGCGGTGGTGGTCGCGTGGTCACGGGCGGACGGCGTGGCGGCGGTGGCGTACAAGACGCTGCCGGCGGAACGCGGCGACCTGCGGGTCGCGGTGACGGCCACGGGGACGCTCCAGCCCACCAAGACCGTCGAGGTCGGCAGCGAGGTCTCCGGCACCATCCTGCAGGTGCTCGTCGACGAGGACGCGCACGTGAAGGCGGGGCAGGTCCTCGCCCGCATCGACCCCAGCAAGCTGGAGACGCAGGCGCAGCAGCTGCAGGCGGCCCTTTCCGCCGCCGAGGCCAAACTCATCCAGGCGAGGGCGACACGGGAGGAGTCGGCGGCCCAGCTGCGCCGGCTGGAGCAGCTCTACCAGGAGAAGCTGACCTCGCAGCAGGACATCGACACCCAGCGGGCGACCGCCAAGCGCGGCGCCGCGGACGAGGCGAGCGCCCAGGCCGCGGTCTCGCAGGCGGAGGCGAGCCTGCAGACGCTGCGGACGGACCTCGCCAAGGCCGTCATCCGCTCGCCGATCGACGGCGTCGTGCTCACGCGCGCGGCGGAGCCGGGGGCGACGGTGGCTGCCCAGTTCCAGGCGCCCGTCCTCTTCAAGATCGCGGAGGACCTGCGTCGCATGGAGCTGCGCGTCCACGTGGACGAGGCCGACGTCGCCCAGGTGAGAGAGGGCGAGGACGCGACCTTCACGGTCGACGCGTACCCCGGCCGCCCGTTCCAGGCGCGCATCCAGCGGGTACGCCAGGCCTCCGAGACGACCGACGGCGTGGTCACCTACGAGGCGGTGCTCGCGGTCGACAACTCCGGCCTGGCCCTGCGCCCGGGCATGACGGCGACCGCCGAGCTCACCGTCTCCCGCGTCCGGGACGCGCTGCTGGTTCCCAGCGCGGCCCTGCGCTTCACACCCCCGGTCGCGTCGCAGCAGCTGGCGGACAACCGCAGCCTCGTCAGCCGGCTGCTGCCGGGCCCGCCGCGCAGGCGCCCGGAGAACGGCTCCCAGGCGGCTCAGGGCGGCAAGACGCAGCGGGTCTGGGTGCTCGAGGAGGGCCTGCCCTCGGCCGTCCCAGTCGAGACCGGGGTGAGCGACGGCAAGCGAACGCAGGTGTTGACCGGCGAGGTGACGCCCGGGCTCGCGCTGATCGTCGACACCGCCGGGAAGGAGTAGCGCGTGGACGCCCGCTCCGGTGCGCCACTCGTCGCGCTGCGGCAGGTGACGAAGGTCTACGGGGCCGGCGACGCGCAGGTCAGGGCCCTCGGCGGGATCTCCCTGGCGATCGAGAGGGGCGAGCGGGTGGCGATCATGGGGCCGAGCGGCTCGGGCAAGTCGACCTGCATGAACGTGCTCGGCTGTCTCGACACGCCGACCTCGGGCGAGTACCTCTTCTGCGGGGTGGACCTGGCGAAGCTCGACCTGCGCCAGCGGGCGCTGTTCCGCCGGCACTACCTCGGCTTCGTCTTCCAGGGCTTCAACCTGCTGAGCCGCACCTCGGCCCTGGAGAACGTCGAGCTGCCGCTGCTCTATCGCGGCGTCTCCGCCGCCCGGCGCCGGGCCCGGGCCCAGGACGCGCTCCGCCTGGTCGGGCTCGAGGGCCGCGAGCGCCATGCTCCCAGCGAGCTCTCGGGCGGCCAGCAGCAGCGCGTCGCGATCGCCCGCGCCATCGTCAGCGATCCGGTGGTGCTGCTGGCGGACGAGCCGACCGGCAACCTGGACCGGGCCCGCAGCCGCGAGATCCTCGAGCTGCTGGTCCGCCTCAACGAGGAGCGCGGGATCACGGTGCTCATGGTGACGCACGATCCCGAGATCGCGGCCTACGCCCGCCGCACTGTGCGCTTCCTGGACGGCCTCCTGGCCTCGGACGAGCGGCGCCCCGAGGCCGCGGCATGATCTGGAACGCCCTGGTGCTCGCCGCGCGCACGGTGAGGCGCAACGCCCTGCGCTCCGCGCTCACCATCCTCGGCATCGTCATCGGCGTCGGGGCGGTGATCGTGATGGTCACCCTGGGCAAGGGCGCGACCGCCCAGGTCACCAGCCAGATCGCCAGCCTCGGCACCAACATGCTCATGATCATGCCCGGCGGGCGGCCCGGTCCCGGGCAGGCGGCGGCGCCCTTCCGCGTCGAGGACGCGGAGGCGATCGCCGCCGGCGTCTCCTCGGTGGAGGCGGTCGCCCCGCAGGCCCAGCAGTCGGCGACGGCGGTCTACGGCAACGAGAACTGGAACACGACGGTGGCCGGGGTGGACGACGCGTACTTCAAGGTGCGCCACTGGCCGCTCGTCTCCGGCCGCATCTTCACGGAGGCGGAGGTGAAGGCCGGCAGCGCGGTGGCGATCCTCGGCGACACCGTCCGCGGCAAGCTCTTCGGCGGGCAGGATCCGCTCGGCGCCAAGGTGCGGCTGGGGAACGTCTCGGCGCTGGTGGTCGGGGTGCTGTCGGCGAAAGGGCAGGCGGGGATGGGCGACCAGGACGACACCGTGCTGATGCCCCTGCGGACCGTCCAGCGCCGCTTCGCCGGCAACCGCGAGATCCGCATGATCCAGGTCTCGGTTCGGGACGGCGTCTCCACGGAGAAGGCGCAGGCGCAGATCGAGCAGCTGATGCGCGTGCGCCGGCACATCACCGGGGTCAAGGAGGACGACTTCCACGTGATGGACATGAAGGAGATCAGCACCATGCTCACCGGCACCACTCGGCTGCTGACGGCCCTGCTGGGCGCGGTGGCGGCGGTGAGCCTGTTGGTGGGCGGGATCGGGATCATGAACATCATGCTGGTCTCGGTCACCGAGCGCACGCGCGAGATCGGCATCCGGCTCGCCATCGGCGCCACCCAGGACGAGGTGCTGACCCAGTTCCTGGTGGAGGCGGTGGCGCTCGCGTCCTTCGGCGGAGTGCTGGGGATCGTGCTGGCGCTGCTGGCCTCGGCGGCTCTCGCCCGGCTGCTCGGCGTGCCCTTCATCCTCGACCCCTCCGTGGTGGCGATCGCCTTCGTCTTCTCGGCGGCGGTGGGGATGGCGTTCGGCTACTTCCCGGCGCGCAAGGCCGCTCGGCTCGACCCCATCGACGCGTTGCGGTACGAATGAACTTGGCGGCTCCTCGCCCCGGCACGGCGTGAGTCAGGGCGACAATGGGCAGGGGGGGAGGGTGCGATGCCGACGATCGGACTGATCGGTGCCGGGCACATCGGGAGCCAGCTCGCGCGCCTGGCGGTGCGCAACGGGTACGACGTCGTGATCAGCAACTCGCGCGGTCCCGAGACGCTCTCGGGGCTGGTGGAGGAGCTGGGGCCGCGCTCGCGCGCCGCGACGCCCGTGGAGGCCGCGAGGGCGGGGGATGTCGTGGTGGTCACCATCCCGCTGAAGGCCTACCGGGCCGTGCCGGTGGAGCCCCTCGCCGGCAAGGTGGTGATCGACACCAACAACTACTACCCGCAACGCGACGGCCACATCCGCGAGCTGGACGAGGAGCGGACGACCACCGCCGAGCTGCTGCAGGCCCACCTGCCGAGCGCCAAGGTGGTGAAGGCCTTCAACCACATCCAGGCGGCGGACCTGACCAGGGACAGCCGGCCGCCGGGATCCAGGGACCGGCGCGCCCTGGCGATCGCCGGGGACGACCCGGAGGCCAGGAAGGTGGTGGCGCGCCTCATCGACCAGTTCGGTTTCGACGTGGTCGATGCCGGTCCGCTCGAGGAAGGCTGGCGGATCCAGCGGGACACGCCCGGCTACGGTCCGCGCCGCAATGCCGAGGAACTGCGACGCGACCTGGCGGCGGCGAGGCGCTACCGGGAGATGGCGGGCTAGGTCACGGCCACACCGGGTCGAGATAGGACGGCGGCGACGAGGCGAGCCTCAGTCCGAAGAGGGCGCGGTCGCGGGAGCCGGGCTGGAACAGGAACACGTCGTTGCGGTGCTCGTACGCCAGGAGCAGGTCGAGCCGGCGTTCGCCCCGGCGCAGGCGCATTCCGGTCTCTGCGCTGAAGTCCAGGAAGCCGTCCTGTGGCGGCTTCGGCTGGCCGCCGGTGGTGACCGCACGGGCGGCCAGGCGCAGGTAGGCCTGTCCCCACGACCATCGCCACACCTCGCTTTCGAGCCGGACGGTCAGCTCCCAGCCGTAGGCGACCCAGGTCTTCTCGACCGTGTGGCCGAGGCCGACGGCATAGCGGGCGCGGCTGCCCAGGAGCGGCGGCAGCGAGCCGAGCAGGCGCAGGCCCACCACGTTCCAGTCCACCGTCGGCGTCTTGGGCCGGTCGATCAGGTGCCGCGAGACGTGGTGGAGGAAGGGGACGAGGAGGGATCGGCCCAGGGCGTACCGGAAGCCGCCCTCGAGGTGGTAGTTCGCCTGGTACGCGTCGAACGGCTTGCGCTCGCTTCCGAGGATCGTCTCCACGTCGCCGGCCACGTATCCGGTCGTGCGGTGCCGCGTGAACACGCCCAGGCCGGCGCCGATCCAGGTGGTCCACTCGAGCTCGTTCTCGGCGGGCGCGTAACGCGCTCCCTCGAGGTGGAGGGCGACGTCCGGGAAGAGCGCCTTGTCGTCGCCGTCGGCAGCGGCAGCCGGCGCGCCTGCACCCACGGCCAGTGAGGCCGCCAGCAGGAACTCGTGCGCCCGCACCTCAACCCCACTCCCATTGTCACACCACACGGCCCGCGCGCAACCACGGCGGCGCTTTGCCGCTGCTATGATGCGCGCGAGGAGACCAGCGATTCCCGACCGCAGCGACGCCCCGCCACAGAAGCCGCCGTACGCGCTTGGCCTGCTCGGGTGGCTGGTGGAGCTGCTGCTCCCGGTGAGCCTGTGCACCGCTCTGCTGCTGGTGCTGGCTCGCTACACCCCCTACTGGGATCTGCGTGGCGGCGTCGGGCTGGCGGCCTTCGGGGTCCTGCTGGTGGTCCTCAGCGTCATCGTCAGCGTCCGTCTCGATGCCTGGACGCTGGCCAGGCGGCGGCGCCGCCGGCAGCTCCTCAACCGGACCGGCGCCCGCGCGCGACAGCTGAAGTTCCTCCTCGGCGGCGTGGTGGTCCCGATCGCAGCGCTCGTCGCAGCCAGCCGGGTGCAGCTGCCGAACCACCGGACGCCCCTGTCGATGGCGCTGGAGCTGAGGGTGTCGCGGCGGCAGGCGAGCCACGAGGAGCGGCTCGGCGACGCGGTGCTGCGCGCGCAGCTGCCGGCCAAGGTACAGGGGATCCGCGCCCTGCAGGTGATCGGATCGCCCGAGGCGCTGGAGCAGCTGCTTCGCGTCCTCCGCGAGGATCCGGCGGCGCTCGAGGACGGCACCGAGGCGGTGGCGCTGTCGGCCGCGCTCGCCTCCTACGGAGCGCGGGCGAAGCCGGGGTTGCTGACCCTGCTGGGCGAGACCGACCCGGCCGCTCGCCAGTCGGCGGTCGCGCCCCCGGGCGACCTGTTCGACCGCCACTTCGCCGCCGTCTTCGAGGCGCTCGGCCGGGAGGTCGGCCACCGGCCCGCGCGGGAGGGCGCGCCGCCGGCGGAAGCGCAGGACCGCTTGCAGCTCGCCGAGGACGAGCTCAGGCGGGCGCTGAACCAGCTCGAGGCGGAGGGGTGGCCCGCCGGTCCCGGCAGCAGCCGGCCCGGGTTCGTGCTGTACACCTTCCTGCACATGGACCTCAAGGAGGACTCCGACCTGCTGCGGGCCGCGCGCGGTGTCGCCGCCGATCCCGGCTGGTCGGACGCGGTACGCGGCCAGGCGCTCCTGCTGATGGCGCGGCTGGGCGGGAAGGACGACCTCGAGACCCTGTACGGCCTCCTGGAGCGGTCGAGCCCGCTGCTGCAGGCCCGGGCCATGCAGGCGATCGCCGAGCTGCAGACGAAGCTGAGCGCCCACTGAAGCAGGGGAGGTCATGGCAGCGAGTCGGCTCTGGGACGCCGAAGAGGTCCGTCGGGCGATGTTCGAGAGGCTCGACCACCATGTGTTCCTCTGCGAGCAGGATGCTGGCGGCGTCCTCCGGATCCTGGACGTGAACGGGGCCGCCCTCGCCGCCTACGGCTACACGCGCGAGGAGCTGCTCGGGCAGCCGCTCTCGGTGATCGACGCCGAGACTCCGCCCGAGATCGTGCGCGCGCGCCTGCGCCGGCTCGACACCGACCGGCCGCTGCTGATGGAGGCCCGCTGGCGCCGCAAGGACGGCTCCGTGTTCGACGCCGAGGTGCGGTCGATCCTGATGCGGGCGGGAGAGAGGCGGCTGGTGCTGACGGTGGGGCAGGACATCAGCGACCGCAAGCGCGCCGAGGCCCGGCTGGCGCACTCGCACGGGCTGATGAGCTACATCATCTCCCACGCGCGCAGCGCCATCGCCGTCCACGATCGCGACCTGCGCTACATCTACGTCAGCGAGCGCTATCTCAGGGAGTACAAGCTCAGCGAGCAGGACCTGATCGGTCGTCACCACTACGAGGTCTTTCCCGACCTGCCGCAGAAGTGGCGCGACGTCCACCAGCGGGCGCTCCGCGGCGAGGTCATCAGCGCCGAGGAGGACCCCTGGCCGCGCGCCGACGGCAGCGTGGAGTGGACCCGCTGGGAGTGCCGGCCCTGGTACGAGTCGGACGGCTCGGTCGGCGGCATCGTGCTGTACACGGAGGTGATCACCGAGCGCAAGCGCGCGGAGGAGGAGCGCAAGGCCCTGGAGAACCAGCTTCAGCAGGCGATGAAGATGGAGGCCGTGGGCCGGCTGGCCGGCGGGGTGGCCCACGACTTCAACAACCTGCTGACGGCGATCATGGGCAACGCCGACCTGGCGCTGCGGCACCTGCAGCCCGGCGATCCGCAGTACCACCGGCTGCGGGAGATCAACGCGGCCGCCGAGAGCGCCGCCGCGCTGACCCGGCAGTTGCTCGCCTTCTCCCGCAAGCAGGTGATCGAGCCCCGGGTGCTCGACGTCAACACCCTGGTCTCGCGCCTGGAGAAGCTGCTGCGGCGGCTCATCGGCGAGGACGTCGACCTCAGCCTCGACCTGGAAGCGGTGCTCCCGGCGGTACGGGTGGACGCGGGGCAGTTCGAGCAGGTGCTCGTCAACCTGGTGGTCAACGCCCGGGACGCGATGCCGGGCGGGGGCCGCCTGTCCGTGGAGACGAAGCGGGTGGCGCTGGGCGAGGAGTTCTGCGCGCAGCACGGCCTCCTCCGGCCCGGAGACTACGTCGCCCTGGTGGTGAGCGACACCGGCCACGGCATGAGCGACGAGGTGAAGCGCCACCTCTTCGAGCCGTTCTTCACCACGAAGACCAGGGATCGGGGCACCGGCCTGGGACTCGCCACCATCTTCGGCATCGTGAAGCAGGCCGGCGGTGCGATCGAGGTGCGCTCCGACCTCGGGCGCGGCACCCGCTTCGAGATCGTCCTGCCCGCGGTGGAAGCGCAGCCGGAGCCGGCAGCCACGGGCAACGCCGAGCTGCCCCGGGGCACCGGGACGGTGCTGCTGGTCGAGGACGACGCGGCCGTGCGCAGGCTGGCTCGCGACGTGCTGACCGGCATCGGCTACCAGGTGATGGAGGCCGCGGATGGCACCCAGGCGCTGGCGCGACTCGAGCAGCACGTGGGCGCCGTCGACCTGCTGCTCACCGACGTGGTGATGCCCGGGATGAACGGACGCGAGCTGCGCGACCGGGTGCTGGCGCTCCATCCCCGGGCCAGGGTGCTCTTCGCCTCGGGCTACACCGACAACATCATCGCCCACCACGGCAGCCTCGACCCGGGGGTCGAGTTCATCGCCAAGCCCTATACCCCGGGGGGACTGGCCCGAAAGGTCCGGGACGTCCTGCAGGCGTCCTCGTCAGCGCGGTAGCGCACTGGCCAGCTCCAGCGGCGTGCCCTCGACGGTGCAGCAGGTCATCGAGAGCGAGCCCATCGCGTAGCCGTCCACCAACACTCTCGCCGGGCGGTGCGCGGCGTCGGCCAGTCCCGCCAGGTAGAGGAGCGGGAGGAAGTGGTCGGGCGTCGGGGCCGCCCGCGCGAAGTCGCGGTGTCCCTGCAGACGCGGCGCCTCCGCCGGGCGCTCCGTCAGGACCTGGCGGGCGGCCTCGTCGAAGCGCTGCGCCCAGTCGAAGCCGAGCTCGGGCGAGGACCAGTCGAGGGCGCGCAGGTTGTGGACGATGTTGCCGCTGCCGAGGACGAGGACGCCCCGGTCCCGCAGCGGAGCGAGCCGCGAGCCCAGATCGAAATGGAAGTCGACGTCCTTGCGCGCGTCGATCGAGAGCTGGAGCACCGGGAGGTCGGCCTTGGGAAACGCGTGCACGAGGAGCGACCAGGCGCCGTGGTCCAGCCCCCAGCCGTCGCGGTCGAGCCCGACCTGGGTGGGCTTCACCACGTCGGCGATCTCCTCGGCGAGGTGCGGGTCACCGGGGGCCGGGTAGTCCACCTGGAAGAGCGGCCGCGGGAACCCGTAGAAGTCGTGGATGGTGCGGGGCCGGGCCATCGCCGTGACCGTCGTCGCGTCGAGGTACCAGTGTGCGGAGACCACGAGGATGGCGCGCGGAGTGGGGGCCGCCTGCCCGAAGGCGCGCCAGGCCTCGGTGTAGCGGTTCGACTCGAGGGCGTTCATCGGGCTGCCGTGCCCGAGAAAGGCGGCGGGCATCCGTGCGTCCGCTCTCTCCATGGTGCCAGCGTAGCACCCGGGGCCCGAGGCTCGGCCTGGCGGGCCGCAGCGCGGGGTCAGGCCCCCCCGCCCAGCACCTTGTAGAGCGTGACCAGGTTGACCTGCTCGGAGAGGCGCACGCCGATGAGCGAGAGCTGGCCGGCAAAGAGCGCCCGCTGCGCGACCAGCACGGCCAGGTAGCTGTCGATCCCGGCCTTGTAGCGGGCCTGGGAGAGGCGGTAGGTCTCGTCCAGGGCGGTGACCAGCGCCTCCTGGGCCTGGCGCTGCTCGAGCAGCGTGCCACGCAGGGCCAGGCCGTCGCTCACCTCGGCGAAGGCCTGCTGGATCGCCTTCTCGTAGGTGGCGACCGCGATCTGGCGCTCGACCCTCGTGGCCTGGAGGTTCGCCCGGTTGTACCCCCCCGTCCAGATGGGGGCGGCGATCTGCGGGGCCAGGGTCCAGGTCCCGGTGCCCGACCCGAACAGCGCCGACGCCTTGCCGCCCAGGATCCCCAGCTCGCCGCTCATGGTCCCCAGGGCTGCCGTCAGCGAGATGCGGGGAAAGAAGGCGGCGCGGGCGGCGCCGATGTCGGCGTTCGCGGAGAGCAGTCGGTGCTCGGCGGCGAGGATGTCGGGGCGGGTCAGCAGCACTTCGGACGGCAGCCCGGGTGAGAGCGGTCGCGTCTCCTGGACGGTGCTCAGGGCCGGGGGGAGGAGGTCCGGCGGAACCGGCGTGCCGGCCAGGACGTCGAGCCCGTCGCGGTCCGCCGCGATCTGGCCCTTGAGCGCCGCCAGGGCCACCCGCGCCGTCTCCACCTGCGTCTGCGCCTGGCGCACGTCGAGCTCCGAGGCGATCCCGGCGTCGCGGCTCCTCTGCAGCAGCCCGAAGACGGCCTGCTGCGCGTCGAGCGTCGCCTGGGCGAGTGTCTGACCCTCGCTGTCGGCGGCGAGGGCCAGCCAGGCGCTCGCCACCGACGCGACCAGAGAGACCTGCGCCGCCCGGCGGGCCTCTCCGCTCGCCAGGTACTGCTGCAGGGCGCTCGCCTTGAGGCTGCGCAGGCGGCCGAAGAAGTCGAGCTCCCAGCCGGTGAAGCCGAGGTCCACCGAGTACTGGGCGGTGGTGGTGGCCTGGCCGTTGAAGGAGCTCCCCTCGGGGGTCCTCGTCCTCTCGACGGACGCCAGCACACCCACCGTGGGGTAGAGGAACGAGCGCTGGATGCGGTAGAGGGCCTGCGTCCTCTCGACGTTGAGCGTGGCGATCCGCAGGTCGCGGTTGTTGGCCAGGGCGAGCTCGATGACGCCCACCAGGCGCCGGTCGGTGAAGAACTCCTGCCAGCGGGTGGCCGCGGTGGCCCCGCCGGGGGCGGCGTCCGGCAGGGCGACCGGCTGGGCCCAGGAGGGCGGAACCGGCATGGCAGGGCGGTCGTACTTCGGGATCATCGTGCAGCCGCCCAGCGCGAGGGCGGCCGCCGCGAGACCGACGCGCCTCGGCCTCATCGCCGCACCTCTTCCGCCTCCGGCAGCGCGACGCGGGTGGCCGTGGTGGCGCGCGCCCTCCTTCCGAACGCCTGCATCACCAGCACGAAGAAGAGGGGGATGAAGAAGATCGCCAGGAAGGTGGCGGTGAGCATGCCGCCGAGCACGCTGGTGCCGATGGCCGCCTGCGCCCCGGCACCGGCGCCGGTGGCGACGACCAGCGGCAGCACGCCGAAGCCGAAGGCGAGCGAGGTCATCACGATCGGCCGCAACCGCAGCCTGGCGCCGAGCAGCGTGGCCTCCACCAGGCCCATGCCCTCCTGCAGGTGCCGCTGGGCGAACTGCACGATCAGGATGGCGTTCTTGGTGGTGAGGCCGAGCACGGTCAGGAGCCCGATCTGGAAGTAGACGTCGTTGGGCAGCCCGCGCAGCGAGGAGGCGAGGACGCCGCCGATCACGCCCAGGGGCAGCGCCAGCAGGATCGAGATGGGCACGGTCCAGCTCTCGTAGAGCGCCGCCAGCACCAGGAAGATCACCAGGATGGAGAAGGTGTAGAGGGCGCCGGCCTGCGACTGGGCCATGCGCTCCTGGTAGGAGAGGTTCGTCCACTGGTAGGCGATGCCTGCGGGCAGCTTCGCGATCAGCTCCTCCATCGCGTTCATGGCGTCGCCGGAGCTGTAGCCGGGCGCCGGCTCGCCCTGGATGTTCATGGCCGGGACGCCGTTGTAGCGCTCGAGCCGGGGCGAGCCGTAGACCCAGCGGCCGGTGGCGACGGCCGAGAGCGGCACCAGCTCGCCGCGGGTGTTGCGCACCCGCAGCCGGTCGAGGTCGCTCGGCAGCATGCGGAACGGGGCGTCGGCCTGCACGTACACCCGCTTGACGCGGCCGCCCTGGACGAAGTCGTTGACGAAGGCCCCGCCGAAGGCGGTGGCCAGGTAGCTCTGGACCGAGCTCACCGGCACCCCCAGGGTGCCGGCGCGCTGCCAGTCGATGTCGACCTTGTACTGCGGCGTGTCCGGCATGCCGTTGGCCCTCACCCGGACCAGGCGACGGTCCTTCGCCGCCAGCTCCAGCAGCTGGTCGCGGGCCGCCGAGAGCTTCTCGTGCCCGATGCCCCCGGCGTCCTGGAGCATCAGGTCGAAGCCGGTGGCGTTGCCCAGCTCGATGACGGCCGGCGGCGGCACCGTGTAGATGATGGCGTCCTTGATCGGCGAGAGCGCCATGGTGGCCCGGCGGGCGATCGCCTTCGCGCGCAGGCTGGGCCGGTCGCGCAGGTCCCAGTCCTTGAGCTTGATGTAGGCCATGGCCTGGTTCTGGCCGCGGCCGGCCATGCCGACGCCGGCGATGCCCATGAAGGACTCGAGCGCGTCCTGCTCCTTGCCCATGAAGTACTCGCGCATGCGGGTGATCACGGCGTCCGTTTGCTCCAGGGTGGCGCCCACCGGGAGCTGTACCAGGCTCATCAGCGAGCCCTGGTCCTCGTCGGGCAGGTAGCCGGTGGGCATGCGGACGAACAGGAAGCCGAGCGAGACGACGATGGCGACGTAGGCGACGGCGTAGCGGGCCTTGCGCCCGAGGATGTGGCCGACGGTGCGCGAGTAGCGGTCGCGCAGGCGGTAGAAGGCGTGGTCGAACCAGAGGAAGAAAGGACGCAGCAGGCGGAAGCCGGTCTCGGCCGCCTCGTGGCCCTTTTCGACGGGGCGAAGCAGCGAGGCGCAGAGGACCGGGGTGAGGATGAGGGCCACCAGCACCGACAGCAGCATCGAGGCGATGACCGTCACCGAGAACTGGCGGTAGATGACGCCGGTCGACCCGGGGAAGAACATCATGGGGCCGAAGACGGCGGCCAGCACCAGGCCGATGCCGATGAGGGCGCTGGAGATCTCGTCCATCGACTTGCGGGTGGCCTGCCAGGGTGGCAGACCCTCCTCGGTCATCACCCGCTCGACGTTCTCGACCACCACGATGGCGTCGTCGACCAGCAGACCGATGGCCAGCACCATGGCGAACATGGTGAGCATGTTGATCGAGTAGCCGAAGGCCCCCAGCACGCCGAAGGTGCCGAGGATCACCACCGGCACCGCGATGGTCGGGATGAGGGTCGCCCGCAGGTTCCCGAGGAACAGGAACATCACCAGGAACACCAGCACGATGGCCTCGACCAGCGTCTTCACCACCTCGCGGATCGCCACCTTGACGAAGGGCGTGGTGTCCATCGGGTAGATGACCTTCATCCCCGGAGGGAAGTAGCGGGAGAGGTTCTCCATCGCGGACTTGATGTTCTGGGCGGTCTCCAGCGCGTTGGCGCCCGCCTCCTGGCGGACCGCCATCATCGCCGCCGGGCGCCCGTTGTACTGGCCGAGGACGTCGGGCAGCTCGGTGCCCAGCTCGGTGCGCCCCACGTCGCTCACGCGCACCACCGAGCCGTCCGGGTTGTGGCGCAGCGGGATGGCGGCGAACTCGTCGGGCGTCACCAGCAGCGACTGCAGCAGGATGGACGCGTTCAGCCGCTGGCCGCGGACGGCCGGGGCGCCGCCGAACTGGCCCGCCGAGACCTCGACGTTGTAGGTCTGGATGGCGGCCAGCACGTCGTCCGAGGTCATCCCGTACTTGGTCAGCTTGTCGGGATCCAGCCAGATGCGCATGGCGTAGCCGGTGCCGAAGATCTCCACCTCGCCCACGCCGGGAACCCGGGCCAGCACGTTCTGGATGGTGGAGACGGCGTAGTCGCCGAGGTCCCAGTTGTCGACGTGCGGGTCGTCGGAGGTGATGCCGATGATCAGCAGGTAGTTGCGGGTCGACTTGCTGACGGTGATCCCGCGGGCCTGCACCACCGACGGCAGCATGGGCAGGGCCAGCTGCAGCTTGTTTTGCACCTTGGCCCAGGCCAGGTCGGGATCGGTGTCGGGGGCGAAGGTGAGGGTGATGGCCGAGGCGCCCGCCGAGTCGCTGGTCGAGCTCATGTAGAGCATCTTGTCAAGGCCCGTCATCGACTGCTCGATGATCTGGGTGACGGTGTCCTCCACGGTCTTGGCGGAGGCCCCGGGGTAGAGGCTGCGGATGGTGATCGAGGGCGGGGCGATCGGCGGGTACTGGGAGATCGGGAGGAAGTGGATGGCCAGCCCGCCCAGCAGCATCAGGATGATGGCGATCACCCAGGCGAAGACGGGTCGGTCGAGGAAGAAGCGGGACAGCATGGCGGCCGCCTACTTCGCCGCCGCGGCCTGGGTGGCTGGCGCCGGGCCGCCGCCGGCCGCAGGGGGCCTCGCCGCCGGGACCGGCTTCACCGGCATTCCTGGGCGGATCTTCAGCAGCCCCTCGACGATCACCCGGTCGCCCTCGCCGAGCCCGTCGGTCACCAGCCAGCGGTCGCCGATCGCCCGGTCGACTGTGAGCAGCCGCTGCTGCACCTTGCCGTCCGTGCCCACCACGAGAGCCACCGCCGAGCCCTTGAGGTCGCGGGTGATGCCCTGCTGCGGTGCCAGCACCGCCTTCTCGTTCACGCCCTCCTCGACGACCGCCCGCACGTACATGCCGGGCAGCAGGGTGGCGTCGGGGTTGGGGAACACCATCCGCAGCACGACCGATCCCGTGGTGGGGTCGACCGTCACGTCGCGGAACTGCAGGCGGCCCTCGCGCGGGTACGGGGTCCCGTCCTCGAGCAGCAGGCTCACCCGGCTCTCCGTCTCGCCGCCGTGCCGCAGGCGGCCGCTCTCCAGGTTGCGCCGCAGCCGCAGCACGTCGGCGCTGGCCTGGGTGACGTCGACGTAGATCGGGTCGAGCTTCTGGATGACGGCGAGCGGCGTGGGCTGGTAAGCGGTCACCAGCGCGCCCACGGTGACGCTCGACTTGCCGATGCGGCCGGAGATCGGGGCCCGCAGCGGCGTGTACGAGAGGTTGATGCGCGCGCTCTCCACCGCCGCCCGCGCCGAGTCCACGCTGGCCTGCGCCCGCAGCAGCGCCGCCGCGGCGTCGTCGTAATCCTGCTGGCCGACGGCGTGGATCTCGACCAGGCCCTTGAGCCGCTCGGCGCGCAGCCTGGTGGCGGGCAGGTTGGCGTCCGCCACGGCCAGCGCCGCCTTCGCCTGGTCGTAGGCCGCCTGGTACGGCGCCGGGTCGATCTGGTACAGGAGGCTGTCCGCCGCGACCTCGGAGCCCTCCTGGAAGAGGCGCTTCTGGATGATCCCGTTGACCTGCGGGCGCACCTCGGCGACCAGGTAGGCGGCCGTCCGGCCGGGCAGCTCCGTCGTCAACACCACTCGGCTGGCGTGGATGGTCTCGACCCCGACCTCGACCGGTCCCCGCGGCGGCGGTGGAGCCGACCGCCCGCAGCCGGCGAGCGCGACGAGAGCGGTGGTGGCGAGGGTGCCCGTCAGGGTGAGAGCGAAGGGGGTGCGTGGCTCCAAGGTCGTCTCCTCGGCCGATGCGGCCGGCTCGAACCCGTTGCAGTTGCCTTTTCTACACCCGGGCGGCGACCCCGCGATATGAAGCGGGATGCTCACCCAGCCAACCGCCTGCACCACCTGCTACACTCGGCCCACCCCTGCTCGGCCGGAACCGTGTCGTAAAGCACGTAAAGGAGCTTGGCGCCGTGACCCCTGAAGACCGCTCCCGGCTCGTCGACCTGCTCACGCGCCAGCGCCTGCTGGCCCTCGCCGTGGTGGTGGACGGCGCCCCGGTGGTCGGGCTGACGCCGTTCGCGTACGACCGCGAGCGGGCCGCGCTCTACGTGCAGGCCTCGCGTCTCGCCCGCCACTCCCAGGGTCTGAAGCCGGGCGCCGCGTGGAGCGGCCTCATCCACGAGCCCGACTCGGCGCAGGCCGATCCGCTGCAGGTGCCGCGTCTCCTTCTCGAGGGCCGGGTGGAGCCGCTCGCCGGGGACCAGGCCGACTTCGCGGCGGCCGCACGGATCTTCCTGTCGCGTCATCCCGGCGCGGCAATAACCTTGGCGCTGCCGGATTTCGGCCTGTTCCGCCTGCCCCCCGACGGGGGCCGTCTGGTCCTCGGCTTCGGGGCTGCACTCAACATCTCGCGGTCCCACCTCCAGGACCTCGCAAAATCTTGAGTTGTGCGTATAATCCGGCGACCGTTTCTATCCCCTGAACGGGGTGCCTGCACTCAACAGGAGACGAGGACCTGGATGGGCAAACCGCTCAAGGTCGTGGTGGCGGCGGACTCGCAGATCGCGGCCTTGAAACTGGCGGCGGACCTCGACCAGTGCGGCTTCACCCCCAGTTTCCAGTTCGCCTGCTCCGAGAGCGACCTCGAGCGCTTGGTGCCGGACTGCGAGCTGCTGGTGGCCTGGCACCCGGCCGAGGCGCTCCCGCCGCTGCGGGTGCTCGAGCTGTGCGCCGGCCGGCCCGGAGCACCGCCGGTCCTGGTCTACGCCGAGGCCTTCACCGAGGGGCAGGTGATCGAGCTGATGCGCAAGGGCGCTCGCGACTGCGTCCGGCGCGGCGACCTCGGCCGGGTGCGGGCTGCCTTCGAGCGCGAGGCCGCCGAGGCGGTCGGGCGCAAGGCGCGGGGCGAGAGCGACGCCGAGGACCGGTACCGGGCCCTGATCGAGGAGATCCCGGCGCTCACCTACGTGGCCTGGGCGGACGAGAGCGGCAGCCGGGCCTACGTCAGCCCGCAGCTGCTGGCGATGACGGGATACAGCCCGGCCGAGTGGCTGGCCGAGCCGGACACCTGGCTGCGGCGCCTGCACCCGGAGGACCGGGAGGCGGTGCTGCGGCAGTTCCACGAGGCGTGCGCCAGCGGCGGACGCTTCGCCTGCGAGTACCGGCTTCTGGACCGTGACGGGCGGGTGGTGTGGTGGCGCGACGAGGGCCGCGCCTTGACGGGGCCCGACGGCGCCGCGCGCTACGTGCGCGGCTTCGTGCTGGACGTCACCGAGCAGAAGCTGGCGGAGGAGTCGCTGCGGCGGCTGCGCTTCTACGACCAGCTGACCGGGCTGCCCAACCGCGTGCTGCTGCAGAGGCGGCTGGGCCGGGCGCTGGCGGAGTGCGCGCAGGCGGGTCGCCCGCTCTCGGTGCTGATCCTGGCCCTCGACCGCTTCCGCGACATCACCAACACCCTGGGCCACCACAACGGCGACCTCATCGTCCGCGACCTGGCGGTGCGCCTGGGCGACGCGCTCGGCGACGCCGACCGGGTGGCCCGGCTGCGCGGCGACGAGTTCGGCCTGCTGCTGCCGGACGCCGACGCCAGCCTGGCGCGCCAGGTGAGCGAGCGGGTGCTGAGCGCGCTCGACCGGCCCTTCCTGGTGCAGCGGTTGCCGATCGAGGTCTCCGCCAGCGTGGGGATCGCGGTGGCGCCCGAGCACGGCAACGAGGCGGAGACGCTGCTGCGGCACGCCGACGCCGCGGTGCAGGCGGCCCGCAAGATCGGCGGCGGTGCCAGCGTCCTCTACTCGCCCGAGTGCGAGCCGCACGACCCCGTGCGCCTGGCCCTGCTCGGCGAGCTGCGCCGCGCCATCGACGCGGGCGAGCTGCAGCTCCACTACCAGCCCAAGGTCGATCTCAAGTCGCACACGGTGGTCGGTGCGGAGGCGCTCCTGCGCTGGGCGCACGGCAACCGCGGGTTCGTGCCGCCGGCGGAGTACATCCCGCTGGCGGAGCAGACCGGCCTCATCCGGCCCCTCACCCGCTGGGTGCTCGACCGGGCGGTGGCCGAGGCGCGCGTCTGGGAGCGCAACGGCCGGGGACTGCCGGTGGCGGTGAACGTCTCCGCCCGCAGCCTGCACGACGGACGGCTGCTCGACGACGTGGCCGAAGCGCTGTCCCGGCACGCGCTCTCGCCCGAGCGGCTGGAGATCGAGGTCACCGAGAGCGCGGTGATGCCCGATCCCTCGCGGGCGGCCGAGGTGCTGCGCAGCCTCACCTCCCGCGGCGTGGCCGTGGCGATCGACGACTTCGGCACCGGCTACTCCTCGCTGGGGCTGCTGCGGCGCCTGCCGGTGGCCGAGCTGAAGATCGACAAGTGCTTCGTGATCGGCATGGCCGGCGCCGGCGGGGAGGACACGGCGATCGTCCGCTCCACGGCGGAGCTGGCGCACAACCTCGGCCTGAGCGTGGTGGCGGAGGGCGTCGAGGACCAGTGGACGCTCGACCTGCTGTCGTCGTTCGGCTGCGACCAGGCGCAGGGCTTCCACATCGCGCGGCCGATGAGCTGCCGGGCGCTGGTCGATTGGGTGGGCGCGTCCGCCTGGAGGAAGGCCGAGAGCTGACCGGGCGTGCTCACGAGGGGCCCGCCGGAGGCCCGACCCGCTACTGCCCGACCGGCTCGTCCTCGTAGTCGGTGGGATCTGCCGGAGGGTCGGGCGGGATGCCGCGCATGGCCTCGCGCACCAGCGCCTGGTGCAGCACCTCCTCGTCGCGCAGCTCCTGGAAGAGCCTGCGCACCTCGGGGTCGGCCAGGTGGGGCAGCGCCTCCACGAAGAAGGCGTGGGCTTTCACCTCGGCCCGCAGGGCCGCCTCCATCGCCTGCCGCGCCGACATGTAGAGGCGCACCTCGTCGTAGCCGGGGGCCTCGACCTCCCAGAGCATGGCGGAGGTCACGCGGCGGGCGGCGTCGCCGAAGAGCGAGCGGCGGCGCGCCCGCAGGTCGTCGCCGTGCTTCTTCTCGTTGCCGGCCATGGCGCGGAAGAACTTGGCCGCCTCCGCGGTGTGGTGCTGCTCCATCTGGTCGGCCAGCTCCAGGTAGCGCTCCTGCGCCTCGTCCTCCACCAGGATGGCGAGGTCGAGGGCGTCCTGCAGGCCGAGGCTGGTGAAGTCGACGTTCGCGTTCATGGCGATCCCCGGTCGGGCCGCGTCAGGGCTGGACGCGGCGTACGGCGGTGATGAAGTACTCCGTCTCGCCGAGGCAGCGAGGCAGGCCCTCGTGCTGCTCGTAGCTCAGCGCCACCCGCTCGCCGAGGTGCTGGTTGATGGCCCTGGCCACGGTGTCGTCGCGGACGGTGAAGCGGAAGATCTCGGGCATGGCGCCGGGCAGGCTCACCATCGCCAGCTCGCCCTCCCAGGTCTTGCAGACCCACCCCTTCTTCGAGAACTTCTGGACGTAGCCGGCGCGGTCGCCCGAGGAGTAGGCGAAGTGCAGCGCCAGCCAGAAGTAGCCGAGAGCGAGCAGCACGGCGACGATCGGGACCACGAACAGGGCGAGGCGCAGGCGGCGACGCCAGCGCGAGCCTCGCGAGGGCGCGGGCGCCGGCGTGGCGGCGTCGGCGCCGTTCGGCGACGGACGGCCATCGGACGACCGCGGCCTGGCCATGGTGGCGCCAGTCTAACAGCGAGAGCGGTCGGACGGCGAGCCTACGCCTCCCAGGGCAGGCCGGGTCGGCCGAAGTGGCCGTAGTTGGTGGTCGAGCGGTAGATCGGCTGCAGCAGGCAGAGCCTCTCGATGATCGCCGCCGGCCGGAAGTCGAACGACCGCACCAGCTCCTCGGCGGTGCGGGCGTCGCCGGTGCCGAAGGTGTCGACCTTCACCGAGACCGGCTGCGCCTGGCCGATCGCGTAGGCCACCTGGATCTCGGCGCGGCGGGCGATGCCGGACTTCACCACGGCGCGGGCGATGTGACGGCAGAAGTAGGCCGCGCTGCGGTCGACCTTGGAGGGATCCTTGCCGCTGAAGGCGCCGCCGCCGTGGTGCGCGGCGCCGCCGTAGGTGTCCACGATGATCTTGCGGCCGGTGACGCCGCAGTCCGCGCTGGGGCCGCCCTGCTCGAAGCTGCCCGAGGGGTTGACGATGAACTCGATGCCGGCCCGGTTCCACTCGCCGAGCGCGCGGGGAGCGAGGTCGCTCTCCACGTACTCGGCGATCTGCGGCTGCCCGACCCCGGCCGCGTGCTGGGTGGAGACGAGGACGGTCTCCACCCGGGCCGGTCGCCCGTCGGCGTAGAGCACCGAGACCTGGGTCTTGCCGTCGGGGCGCAGCCAGCCGACCCGGCCGGCCTTGCGGTCCTCGGACATCACCCGTGCCAGCCGGTGGGCGAGGAAGATGGGCAGCGGCATCAGCTCGTTGGTCTCGTCGGTGGCGTAGCCGAACATCAGCCCCTGGTCGCCGGCGCCCTGCTCCAGGCCCTTGCCCACGGCGGTGCTGATCTCGGCCGCCTGCCGGGTGACGTGCTGCGCCACGGCGACTCCGTCCGCGTTGAAGGACTCCGCGGGATCGGTGTAGCCGATGCTGCGGATCGCCTGGCGGGCGATCGCCTCGTGGTCGAGGGTGCGGCCGGCGGTGATCTCGCCCGCCACCACCACCACCCCGGACTTGCACAGCACCTCGCAGGCGACGTGCGCGGCGGGGTCCTCCGCCAGGTAGGCGTCGAGCACCGAGTCCGCGATGAAATCGCAGACCTTGTCGGGGTGTCCCTCCGTGACGGACTCCGACGTGAAGACGAACGGGCGGCCGTTGACGCCGGACTTCATGTCGCTCACCGCATGCCCCTCCTTGAGCTGCTGCGTCGGAACACCCGGGAGCGCGCGGTGGGCCGCGCCTGGCACTTGGTTGCCGCTGTGAAGCAGCCGCATCTCCCGCGCACCGGCGCGGGATCGGCACCTTGGGATGCCTGCCCAGGTTGCCGGGCCCGATCCTTCGGGCCGCTCCGAATGTTCAAGGCAACTATAGCACCGCCGCTACCCGCGGCGCACGAGCACCCGCCGGGCCGGGCGGCGCCGCGGGGCCTGCGGCCCGGCGAGGGGCCGCGCCATGACCGCCGCCCGGATGCGGTCGGCCGCCTTGTCCAGGTCGGCCTCGGAGTGGAAGGTGAACACCGCGGAGTAGCGCTTGCCCACCACCTGGGCCACCAGGAACTCGATGTTGACGCAGCTCTCGGCCAGGGCCACGGCGATGCGGTTGGCGAGCCCTGGGCGGTTCTCGCCCAGCACCAGCAGCGTCGGCGCGCCGTCCGGCCGCAGCCGCGCGCGCTGCGCGGCGAGGGCCGCCTTGCGGGAGCTGATGGGCGCCACCTCGACCACCGCGCAGGACGGCTCGCCCGGCAGCCTGTAGCCCATCACCACCTGCAGGTCGACCCCCGCCGCCGCCAGCGGGTCGAGCAGCTCGGCCAGCGCGCCGGGCCGGTGGGCGATCTCCGCGCGCCACAGCGCGAGCTTGCGAATCCGGATGGCCATGATCTCGATCCTCAAGCCCCCACGGGCACCGCCCGCCGCTCGTCGGGGACCGGTTGCCGGCTCTCGAGGCCCATCATGCCGGTCTCCAGCCAGCGCTGACGGCCGTCGAGCACCGAGATGCCGAGACGATACCGCACAACGTCGTCGTTGCTCCAGAGGTCCCGGAACAGATCCCGGATCCGGCGGCGGGCGGTGCGGCAGAAGCCGTCGGCCAGACGCGCGGCCTCCGCTCCCTCGGGAGCCCCGGTTCGGAGAAGCGCTTGCGCGCGGGCGAGCGACGCCGCCATCGCGAAGGTCTCGTTGGCGATGTCGACCAGACGGAACAGGAACGCCTGCCGGCTCTGCAGCCTCGCCTGGTAGACCAGCATCCCATGGAAGCTCGCCCGCGCCAGGCGGCGCGAGCAGCGGTCGATGAAGCGCAGGTGGGTGGCGAGGCGCCCGAAGCCCGAGTACTTCGGCCACAGGCTCCAGCCCAGCCAGCGGGTCGGGTACCACCAGGAATAGAAGCCCGCCATCCCCGGCAGCGCCCTGAGCTTCTGCGACAGCGGCTTGTCGGGGTCGACCATGGCCCCGGCGACCTGCAGGTGCCTGTCCACCATCTCCCGGGCCATGAAGAGGTGCATGATCTCGGTCGAGCCCTCGAAGATCTTGTTGATGCGGAAGTCGCGCATCATGCGCTCGACCGGGACCGGCTCCTCGCCGCGCTCGGCGAGCGAGTGCTCGGTCTCGTAGCCGCGGCCGCCGCGGATCTGCATGGTCTCGTCGACGATCTCCCAGCCGCGGTGGGTGTTCCACTCCTTGGCTGCCGCCGCCTCCAGGCGGATGTCGCAGCCGCCTCGGTCCGACATCTGGGTGGCCAGGTTGGCGACCGACTCCATGGCGAAGGTGCGGGCGGCGATGTCGGCGATCTTGTGGGCGATCGCCTCGTGGCGGCCGACCGGCCGCCCCCACTGCACGCGCTCGTTCGCCCAGCGGCGGACGATCTCGAGGGCGGCCCGGGCGGTGCCCACGCAGATGTTGGGGATCGAGAGCCGGCCGTCGTTCAAGGTGGTGAGCGCGATCTTCAGGCCGCGCCCCTCCTGGCCGATCAGGTTCTCGGCCGGGACGCGCACGTCCTTGAAGTCGATGACCGCGTTGGAGAGCGCGCGCAGGCCCATGAAGCGGCAGCGGTGCTCCACGCTCACCCCGGGCCAGTCGGTCTCGACCACGAAGGCGCTGATCCTGCGGGTGGCGGGGTCGATGGCCATCACCACCAGCAGCTTCGCCAGCGTGCCGTTGGTGGTCCACAGCTTCTTGCCGTTGAGCAGGTAGGCGCTGCCGTCCGGCGCCTTCGCCGCGGTGGTCGAGAGCCGCGCCGGGTCGGAGCCCACCTGCGGCTCGGTGAGCGCGAAGGCCGAGATCTCGCCGGCGGCGCAGCGCGGCAGGTACTTCTTCTTGAGCTCCTCGCTGCCGAACAGCTTCAGCGGCTGCGGCACGCCGATCGACTGGTGCGCCGAGAGCAGGGCGGCGAGGTTGCCGTCGTAGCTGCCGACGAGCGCCATCACCCGGTTGTACTCGACGTTGCTGAAGCCGAGCCCGCCGTACGTCGTCGGGATCTTCATCCCGAAGGCGCCCAGCCGGCGCAGGCCCTCGAGCATCTGCGGCGGGTACTCGCCGCTGCGGTCCATCTCCCCGGGATCGACCTCGTCACGCAGGAACTGCTTGAACTTCCCGTAGAACGCTGCGAACTCGGGGCGCTCGGTCCCCGGGAGCGGGTACGGGTGGATCAGATCGAGACGGAAGCGACCGAGGAAGAACTCGCGCATGAAGGAGGGGTGTTCCCACTCCGCCTGTCGCGAGGCCTCTGCGACCTTCAAGGACTCTTTCTCGGTGACCTCCGGCGACTTGTGAGTCGGCATCGGTAGGACCCTCCTCTTCGATTCTAGCCGCCGGGGTCACGGCCGTATCCGGTGAGGGCGTCAATCACTGTCAGGCGACTTCCGGGAGGGCCGGCCGGGCTGAGAATCGGGTAGACTCGCCGCGTTGAGCGGGATCGACCGGCGGGTGAGCCGCCAGCGCGGGTGGCACGGGCTGCTGGGCCTGGCGGCTCTCGTCTCGCTCGCCGCCGCACCACCGCCCTCGCTCACCGTCCTCTCGACGGGCCAGCGGCGTGACCTCAACCCCGTGGTCCGCGGCGAGGCGGAGATGGTCGCCATCCGCGAGCTGGCGGCGCCGTTCGGGGTCGAGGTCGCCAGCGACGCGAAGCGCGGCACCGCCACGCTCCGCCGCGGCAGCCACGCGCTGGTCCTCCACCACCAGAAGAACCTGGCCTCGGTCGACGGCGACCTCAAGCTGCTGCCGGCGCCGGCCCTGCTGGAGGCGGGGCAGTGGCTGGTGCCGGTGGAGGCCCTGCCCCGGCTGCTCGCGCCGCTGCTGGAGACGCCGGTCGAGTGGCGGCCGGCGCAGCGGGTGCTGCTGGTGGGGCCGGTGACGGTGCCCCGGGTCACCGTGAGCACGTTCCTCACCGGCGACATGGCACGGGTGGTCTTCGAGGCCAGCGAGAAGCTGCCGTTCCGGGTGCAGCAGGAGGCCGACCGGGTGACCGTGAGCGTGCCCCGCGACCTCGTCGACGTGACGCTGCCCGCCGGGCGCCCCGCCGGCGGCATCGTCGACTCCGTGCAGTACCTGGGCGGCCGAGAGAACCTGTTCGCCGTGCGGCTGGGTCCGCGCTTCCGCAGCCTGAAGGCGAGCGAGCAGGAGTCGCCGCCGCGCCTGGTGCTCGAGCTGCACGGCCCGCCGCTGGTGGCGGAGAAGCCGCCCGCGCCCGCGCCGGCGGCGCGCGTGCCCGTGCCCTTGCCGCCCCCCGAAGAGCCGGCGCTGCGCACCATCGTCATCGACCCCGGCCACGGCGGGCAGGAGGTCGGCGCGCGAGGCCCGGCGGGCACGCTGGAGAAGGACGTCTCGCTGGCGGTCGCCCGTCGGCTGCGCGCCGAGCTGGTGAACGGCAAGGGCCTGACGGTGTTCCTGACCCGCGACCGGGACGCCGAGGTGCCCCTCGACGAGCGCACGGCCACCGCCAACAACTACAAGGCCGACCTGTTCGTCTCGATCCATGCCAATGCCAGCCGCGCGCGCGGCGCCAGGGGCAGCGAGGTGTATTTCCTGTCCTACCAGGCGAGCGACGACGAGTCGCGCCGCATGGCGCAGGCGGAGGGCGCGGCCGAGCCGATGGCGAAGGCGGCAGCCACCTCCGACCTCGCCCTCATCCTCTGGGACATGGCCCAGACGGAGCACCTCGAGGAGTCGTCGAGGCTCGCCTCCCGGCTGCAGGAGGAGCTGTCCGTGGTGACCGGCAGCGAGGGGCGCGGCGTCAAGCAGGCCCCCTTCCGGGTGCTGGTGGGGGCCGGCATGCCTGCCGTGCTCGTCGAGATCGCCTTCATCTCCAACCCGGAGGAGGAGAGGCTGCTCGCCTCGGAGGCCTACCAGGAGAAGATCGCCGCCGCCCTCGCGCGCGGCATCGAGGCGTATCGCCGGGAGCGGGGGGCGCGCCCGGCCGCCCCGCCGCCGGCCGCGCCGGCGGCGGCAGCCTCGCCGGTGGCGCCCGGCGCCGGCGCTTCGCCGCGCGCACCCGCCCCATGACTGCGGGGCAGGCCAACCTGCTGACGGCCGTCGGGCTGGCCGGCCTGCTGGCCGCCGTCGCCTTCACCTCGCCGCGCTGGGCCGGCGCGCTGCGCGCCTCCGCCGTGCCGATCGAGGGGGAGGAGCCGGCGGCCGAGCCGACGTCGGCCGCCACCGCCGAGCCGCCGGCCGCAGGCGCCGCCGGGCGGCGTATCAGCGTGCGGCTGTACTTCGAGGCTCCCGATCGCGAGGGCCTGCTGCCGGAGGAGCGGGAGGTCGCGTTCTCGGCCGACCTCGCCCAGCAGATCCGGATCGTCGTCGACGAGCTGGCGAAGGGGAGCACCACCGGGCTCGTGTCGACGCTGCCGGCCGGCACCCGGGTACTCGACGTGTTCGTCCACGCCGGCGGTGTCGCCTACGTGGACCTCTCCGGCGAAGCTGCCTCGGGCCTGCCGGGCGGCTCCCGCGCCGAGCGGCTCACCGTCGACTCGGTCGTCGACACCGTGGTCGGCAACTTCCCGTCCACGACCCGCGTGCAGCTGCTGGTGGACGACCGTCAGGTGCCGTCGCTGGGCGGCCACGTCGACCTGTCCCGGCCGCTCCCTGCCGACCTGAGCGTGCTCGCGGCCGAAGCACCCGCCGCGGCGCCCACGGCGCCGGCCGAGGCGACACCGGCGCGCCGCTGACGTCCGCGGGCGGGCTGAGCGAGAATGGAAGGATGATCGGGGAGCTGCTCGCGCTGCTGCTGCTGGCGCCGCCCGGCGCGACGTCGCCGCGCAGCGCCACCGACCAGGCCGAGCAGCTGGCGGCAGCGGCGCTGCGGCTCGCCGCCACCGATCCGGCCGGGGCGCTGGCCCGGGCGCGGCGGGCTCTCGAGCTCACCGCCGACTTCGAGCCGACCGCCTTCGTCCGGGCCGGGCGCAAGGGCGAGGTGGTCGAGGACGCGTTCCAGTCGGCCCGCGACGCCTACCAGCGCCACCGGGCCGTGCTGTACGACGCGGTGGGGACGGTGCTCGCGCAGCAGGGCCAGGCGGTGCCGGCCAGCCGCTACCTGGGCCGGGCCTTCCTGCTCAAGCCCGACCCGGAGCGGGGCGTGGCGCTGGCGCGGGCGCTGACCCAGCTCGGCCGCGGGCGCGAGGCGATCGCCGTCATCGAGCGCGCGCTCGGCGGGCAGCCGTTGGCGCCGGCCGCGGTGGAGGTGCTGGGCCGGGCAGCGGACGTCGCCGGCCTGCCGAGCGCGCAGACGGAGGTCGATCGCTCGCGGCTGACGGCGCTCGGCCCCGCCGTGGCCCTGCGCGAGGGGCCGCTCACCTTCCCGCCGGGAGTGCGGCTGTCGACGGCGCCGGTGTTCCGGCTGGACGAGGTGCCGGTCACGGCCCTCTACGCGGCCGAGGCCTCGTGCCGCTCGTGCTCCGCCGACCTGGACGAGCTGGCCCGGCAGGTGCCCAAGGACGTTCGTGTCATCGCTCTGCCGGCCGGCGACGACCAGGACGCGGCGCTGCGGCAGGTGATCGCCCTCTACCGCCGCCCCTGGCCGGTGATGATGGGCCGCGGGGTGGCCGCACGGCTGGCGCTCGAGCCGCGATCGGTGCTGGTGATCGCTCGCAGCGGCTGGACGCTGGCCGTGCTGAAGGCGCCCTTCGGCCCCGAGCTCGGTGCGGCCATTGCCATCGTGCAGCGCACGGACGTGCAGGAGCAGATCCCGCGCCCTCAGTGGAACCGGCGCCCGCCCGACCGCTCGCCGCTGCCCGCCCCGCCCGGACTCCTGCCCGAGGGCATCGCACCGGGGGAGGACCTGCCGTTTCCGCCGGAGTTCGAGGCCGCCGTCGAGGCGTTCCGTGCCGGCCGCCTGGGCGAGGCGCTGAAGTGGGTCCTTGCGCTGGAGGCGAAGGGCGACGGCTGGCTTCTGCCCCCTGAGGCCCGGCTCGATCGGGCGCTGTGCCTGGCAGGGACCGGGCAGCGCGACGCGGCGCGTCGCCTCCTGCTGCGCACCGGTGACAGCCGCTTCGAATCCGCCATCGACAGCCTGCTGGAGACGGTCGCCAAGGGCCGCTGAGGGCCAGGCCGGCGTCCAGACGCCGGGCCTGGCCCCTGCTAGAGTGTGGGAGCCTTGGAGGTCGCGATGGCCCAGACGCCCCGCGCGGTGATCGAGACGAAGTTCGGCGAGATAGAGATCGAGTTCCTGCCCGACAAGGCGCCCGGCCACGTCAAGAACTTCCTCGACCTGGCCCGCAAGGGCTTCTACGACGGGACCACGTTCCACCGCGTGATCCCCGGCTTCATGATCCAGGGCGGCGATCCCAACACCAAGGACCCCGCCGGCTCGCGGGCGAGGCACGGGACGGGCGGCCCCGGCTACACGATCAAGGCGGAGTTCAACGACACCGCCCACCGGCGCGGGGTCGTGTCCATGGCGCGCTCGAACGACCCCGACAGCGCCGGCTCCCAGTTCTTCGTCTGCGTCGCCGACTCCGGGTTCCTCGACCGCCAGTACAGCGCGTTCGGCCGGGTGGTGCGGGGGATGGAGGTGGCCGACAGGATCGTGAGCGCGGCGCGCGACTCCCGTGACAACCCGAACGAGCGGATCGACATGAAGGTGCGGGTGGCCGAGCCCGCGGCCTGAGGATTGCACGGCGATGGCAACCGGCGCGGATTCGCGCGAGACCGAGGTCAAGCTGCGCGTCTCCGACCTCGACGCGGTGCGCGAGTGCCTGCGGCGCAACGGCGCGCGGCTCTCGCGCGAGCGCCACCTCGAGGACAACGTCCTCTTCGACGACGCCAGGGGGTCGCTGCGGGCAGGCGGCGCGGTGCTGCGGCTGCGGCGGATGCCGCGGTCAGGCCTGCTCACCCTCAAGGGACCGAGGCAGCTCGAGGGTGGCGTGAAGTCCCGCGAGGAGCGCGAGACGACGATCGAGGATCCCGACGCGCTGGAGACGATCCTGCGCGGGCTCGGCTACCGGCCCGTCTTCCGCTACCAGAAGTACCGGGAAAGCTGGAGCCACCGCGGCCAGGAGATCGAGCTGGACGAGACCCCCATCGGCAGCTTCCTGGAGATCGAGGGCGACCTCGAGGGCATCCACGCCGTCGCCGCCGAACTCGGCTTCTCCTCGCGCGACTACGTCGGCGAGTCGTACGTCGAGCTCTTCTTCGCCTCGGGGGGTGAGGGCGACATGGTGTTCGCACCGCCGGCGCGGTAGACGACCGACAGCCCCTGCCGCAGCGTTTCGAGGGCGTCGTGGGCGGCGCGTGGTAGCCTGCGGGCCGCGATGAAGGCCATGGTGCTGGCGGCCGGTCTCGGCCTGCGCATGCGGCCGCTCACGCTGCTCCGCGCCAAGCCGGTGCTGCCGGTGCTCAACCGGCCGCTGCTGCACTGGACCTTGCGCCGGCTGGCCGCCGCCGGGGTCCGCGAGGTGATGGTCAACCTGCACCACCTGCCGGAAACGGTGACCGCGGCGCTCGGTGCCGGCCGCGGCCTCGGCCTGCGCATCCACTATGCGCGCGAGGTGCGGATCCTGGGCACCGGGGGCGGGCCCCGGGCCGTCCGCGACTTCTTCGGCCGCGACGCGTTCCTGCTGGTGAACGGCGACGTGCTGTTCGACCTGGACCTGCGCCGGCTCTGCGAGCGGCACCGCCGCTCGGGCGCCTGCGCCACGCTGGCCCTCCGACCCAACCCCGACCCGCACGCCTACTCGCCGGTGGTCACCGACCGCCGCGGCCGCATCCTGTCGATCGCGAACCGGCCCCGGCCGGCCGCGGGCACGGTCTCGCTCTTCGCCAGCGTGCACGTGCTGCAGCCGGAGCTGCTGGACCTCCTGCCAGAGGGAGTGTCGGACAACGTGCGCGACCTCTACGTCCCGCTGCTGGCGGAGGGTGCTCACCTGCTGGGGGTGCGCACCGGAGGCACGTGGTACGATCTCGGCCGCCCGTCGCTGTACCGCGACGCGCAGCTGCGGCTGCTGCCGCGGGGTCGTTCGCTCGTCGCCGACGGCGCGCGGGTGGCGCGCGACGCGAAGGTGAGCAGGACCGTGGTCGGGAAGGATGCGCGGGTGCTCCCGGGGGCGCGCGTCGAGCGCAGCGTCCTCTGGGACGGGGCGGTGATCGAGGCCGGGGCGCGGGTGTCGGGAGCGATCCTGGCGCAGGGCGCCCGGGTGCGGTCGGGGGAACGGGCCGAGCGGGTGGTGGTGCTGCCCGCGGCGGCGCTGGCTTCGGACGCGGACGCCGGCGGGCGCGTGCGGCGGCAGGGCGACATGGCCTGGGTGGACATCGAGTGAGCGTGCAGGCGATGGGGATGGCGGCCGCCGCCGCAGGTGGCGGGTCGATCACGGACGGGCAGGGAGCCCGAACGGTGATCCTCGAGTACCTCGCCGAGCGGCGGCCCCAGGACGCGGCGGAGACCGAGGTGGTGCCGCTCTCCGGCGACGCCTCCACCCGTCGCTACTACCGGCTGGTCGACACCGACCGCCGCTACGTGCTGGCGCTCTATCCCGAGCCCTTCGACCCGGAGGCCCTGCCCTTTCTCACGGTGGGCGCCCTGCTCGGCGAGTACGGCCTGCCAGTGCCGGCGGTGGTGGACGTGGACGGACCGCGGGGGATCGTGCTGCAGGAGGACCTCGGCGACTGCACGCTGCAGGAGGCGCTCGGCGGCAGCGGCGAGGGGCGCACGGCCGACCTCTACCAGGCAGCGGTGGACGAGATCGCGCTCCTGCAGCAGAAGGCGGCGGTGGGGCCGCAGAAGGCCGAGTGCTTCCGCATCGCCTTCGACATCGAGAAGCTCTCCTGGGAGCTGCACTACTTCCAGAAGCACTTCCTGGAGGGCCACCGCGGCTGCGACCTCAGCGTGGAGGACCGGGCCACCCTGTCGCAGTCCTTCCACGTGCTGAGCGAGGAGATCGCCTCCTGGCCGCGGGTGCTCTGCCACCGCGACTACCACAGCCGCAACCTGATGCTGTTCGCCGGCGAGCTCTTCTGGATCGATTTCCAGGACGCCCGCATGGGGCCGGCGACCTACGACCTCGCCTCGCTGCTGCGCGACGCCTACGTCGACGTGGCCGAGGAGCTGCAGGAGGAGCTGAGGGAGCGCTTCCGGCAGAAGGCGGTGCCGGGGGAGACCAGGGACGTGTTCCGCCGGCGCTTCGACATGATGTGCGTGCAGCGCAACCTCAAGGCGCTGGGGACGTTCGGCTTCATGGCCAGCGTGCGCGGCAAGGAGGTGTACCTGCCGTACATCCCGCGGACGCTGGCCCACGCCCGGCGCAACCTGTCCCGGTACCCGGGCCTGGAGCAGCTCTGGCGCACGCTGGCGCGCCACGTCCCGGAGCTCGAATAGCGGGGAGACGACGATGGAGACGGTGCGGATCTCTGAGTTCGCCAGGCACGTGGGGGGGGAAGTCCTCGTCCGCGGGTGGCTGCACAACAAGCGCTCGAGCGGCAAGCTGCAGTTCCTGATCCTGCGCGACGGCTCCGGCTACGCGCAGGCGGTGGTCTCGAAGAAGGCGGTTCCGGCGGAGGCCTGGGACGCGCTGGAGGCGGCGGGACAGGAATCCTCGCTGGAGGCGCAGGGGCGCGTGCGGGCGGACCCGCGGGCGCCGGGAGGGTACGAGCTCGACGTCACCTGGGCCTCGGTCCTGCAGGCCGTGCACGACTTCCCGATCACGCCCAAGGAGCACGGCACGGCCTTCCTGATGGAGAACCGCCACCTGTGGCTGCGCTCGACGCGGCAGCACGCGATCGCGCGCGTCCGCCACACGGTGGTGAAGGCGGTGCGCGACCACCTCGACGACCAGGGTTACCTGCTGGTGGACACCCCGATCTTCACCCCGGCCGCCTGCGAGGGCACCACCACGCTCTTCGGCGTGCCGTACTTCGACGAAGGCACCGCCTACCTCACCCAGAGCGGGCAGCTCTACAACGAGGCCACGGCTGCCGCGCACGGGAAGGTCTACTGCTTCGGCCCCACGTTCCGGGCCGAGAAGTCGAAGACCCGCCGCCATCTCACGGAGTTCTGGATGGTGGAGCCGGAGATCGCCTTCGCCCACCTCGAGGACGCGATCGCTCTCGCCGAAGGCCTCGTCAGCTACGTGGTCGCGCAGGCGCTCGAGAAGCGGCGCGAGGAGCTGAAGGTCCTGGAGCGGGACACCGCGAAGCTCGAGAGCGTGAAGCCGCCCTTCCCGCGCCTGCACTACAAAGAGGCCATGGCGCTGCTGCAGCAGAAGGGTTCCACCACCCCGATGGGCAGCGACTTCGGGGGCACGGACGAGACGCTGATCGCCGAGCAGTTCGACCGGCCGGTGGTGGTCCACCACTTCCCGGCCGCGATCAAGGCGTTCTACATGAAGCCCGACGCCGCCGAGCCCGAGTACAGCCTCTCGGCTGACGTGCTCGCGCCGGAAGGTTACGGCGAGATCGTGGGCGGGGGCGAGCGCCTGGCCGACCCCGAGCTGCTGCTGAAGCGCATCCACGAGCACCAGCTGCCGGAGGACGCCTTCCGCTGGTACCTGGACCTGCGCCGCTACGGCACCTTCCCCCACGCCGGCTTCGGCATGGGCATCGAGCGGGTGGTCACCTGGATCTGCGGCATCGAGCACCTGCGCGAGACCATCGCCTTCCCGCGCATGCTGTACCGCATCTACCCATAAATGCAATTCTTGCGCGCCCAGCGGATCGCGGAACTTGCGGGCTCAAACAACATTAATTCATCTAGTTAGCTAGAGTTCAGGACGTTCCACTCGGTTTCGTGGCGGCGCATGAAGTTCCTCTCTGCGCCAACCCGGTGCCCACTCGACGGGACCTCTGCCAACCCGGATCTGGGGCATACTGCCAATAGAGCATCCACCCCCCCGGGTAGAGGATCCACGTGAAGAGCATGTTGACGGACCGCCAACTGGCCGCCCTGGCGCCCCCGGCGACCGGCCGCCTGGAGGTCGCGGACGGTACCGGTCTCGTCGTCCGCGTCACTCCCAACGGAACGAAGACCTTCGGTGTCTGGTGGCGGGTTCCCAAAAAGTTCGGGGGCGCCGAGCAGAAGGGCTTCTACACGATCGGGAAGACTGTTGCCGTAACCCTCGCCGAGGCTCGGAGACAGGCGAAGGAGGTCCTGGAGCTGGCGCGCAGCGGCGTGGACCCGGTCGTCGAGCTCAGGCGGCGCGCTGAGGAGGCGCAGGCCGAAGCCGTCCGACGAGCGGGCCTCACGGTCCTCGCCGTCGTCGAGCGGCACCTCGAAGCCCGCCGCGCCATGCTGCGCCCGGCGACGCTCTCCCAGTACGAGTACACGGTGAAGACCCTGCGGGAGTCACCCTTGGCGGCCCGGCAGTTGCTGGACCTCAAGCGCAGCGAGGTCCGCGAGGCCTTGCGTGCCATCAGCCGAGAGCGCGGCACGGGTTCAGCTCGCAAGGTGAAGACGCTCGTCCGCGCCGCCGCGCGCTGGGCAGCGGCGGAGGACGTGGTGCCGCACGATGTCCTCGCAGGGCTCAGCATGCCGGAGGTCGAGAGCGTCCCCAGGGACCGGGTC
>Ga0335069_10000721_pt1 | contig 53810 bp, 35 predicted proteins | sample Lox_Sample_11_FD_206714 | JGI IMG/M metagenome (GOLD analysis project Ga0335069, IMG submission 206714) | Soil microbial communities from Loxahatchee National Wildlife Refuge, Florida, United States - Lox_Sample_1.1 | ecosystem: Environmental > Terrestrial > Soil > Wetlands | place: USA... | reverse complement strand
CTAGTGTGCCGTCCTTCAAGTCCATAGGCTTATGCGGCTGATTGCGCGAGGACTTCTCGCGCACGCTGGATTTTCGCCAGTATTTTGCTTCCTTCGGCCCTCCACACATAGCGTTGGGGCGCGTCATTGCGTTCGGCCAGGTAATTGAAAATTGCCCGCTTCAGTTCGGGCACGCTGCGGAAACTGCCAGGAGAGATGACATCCTGGCTCAGGTCACGGAAGAAGCGCTCGACCAGGTTCAACCAGGAAGAAGAGGTGGGCGTAAAATGCATATGGATCCGTGGGTGCTTTTTAAGCCAGCGCTGCACACTGGGGTGTTTGTGAGTGGCGTAGTTATCTACGATCAAGTGGATGTCCTGGCCCGCAGGCACCCCCTGCTCAATTTGCTTGAGAAACTCCAGCCATTCCTGATGCCGATGCCGCGGAGCGCTCTGGGCAATGATTTTGCCCTCCAGGTAATTCAGCGCCGCAAACAACGTGAGCGTCCCATGCCGGTAGTAGTCGTGGGTGCGGGTGCACACCTGTCCCTGGCCCAGCGGCAAGCCCGGTTGGGTGCGTTCTAAAGCCTGACATTGGCTCTTTTCATCGCAACACAGCACCACGGCTTTGTGCGGCGGATTCAGATAAAGGCCAATCACATCCTAAAACTTGGTCTCGAACTGCGGGTCATGGGATACTTTGAAGGTGCGCGTCTGATGCGGCTTAAGGTCGTTGCGTTCCCAGAGTTGTTGCACCCGGCTCTTGGATATACCCGCATGCCGGGCCATCGAGCGGCAACTCCACCGGCTCCGGGATGCGGGCGGTTTGGTGACTTCGCTGAGCACACAGTTAAGTTGTTTGGGGGACAGTCTCACCGGCCGCCCTGACCGAGGCGCGTCTTGAAGTCCCACCATACCTGACTGGGCAAAGCGCCGACGCCACTTGGACACAGTCATTTTATTCGTATTGAGTTCGTGGACAATGTCGTCGTTGGGCCAACCTTTGGCAGCCAGGAGTATGATCCGAGCACGAAGAACGTGGGCGGCTGGTGAAGTGACAGCGCGGCAGATACGCTCGAGTGCCTCGGTTTGAACGTCCGTTAATGTGAGTTGCGGGGCGATGCGTGGCATTTGCCCGAAACGATAAATCGGGCCGACAATAGTATCAAGCATTTAAGGGACGGCACACTAGCTAACAGCCGGGGCTTTGAGGCTGTAGGCCGGGATGCGCGTAGCCGAAGCGCCGCCTGGCTGGGCAACCGCTGGTCTGCTCGCTTCGGTATCTGCCAGATAGGGGGCGTAATCCGGGACCGCTTCCTGCAGCAGCCTCTTGAGCTGGTCTGCTCCGTCGTTGTGCAAACGCCTGCGGAGATTCTCAAAGGTCTCGTGCAGTCGCGCCAGCTGCATCGGAGGAGAAATGAAGCGGCGGATCTTAGGGTGCGTCGTCGGCGCGAAATCCTCACCGCTGTGGTTCAGTTCTTCGAAAAGCTTCTCGCCGGGTCGAACGCCGACGAATTCGATCTGGATGTCCTCATCGGGTTTTAGGCCACTGAGTTCGATCATCTGGCGTGCCAGGTCAACGATCTTGATGGGTTTACCCATGTCCAGGACGAAGATTTCGCCGCCGGTCCCCTGTGTGGCGCTTTGGAGGACGAGCATCGAGGCCTCCGGAATGGTCATGAAATAGCGCGTCATTTCCGGATGCGTTACCTTCACCGGACCGCCTTCGGTGATCTGCTTGTGAAAGAGCGGGATGACGCTCCCGGAGGAGCCGAGGACGTTGCCGAAGCGGACAGCCATGAACTTCGTTCGGCCAGGGTGGGCAGCGTTTAAAGCCTGGATATATAACTCGGCAAGCCGCTTGCTGGCGCCCATAACGCTGGTGGGATTGATCGCCTTGTCGGTGGAGATGAGGATGAAGCGATCTACGCCGAATTCCAAAGCCTGGTCGGCCAGTTGGGCCGTCCCGAGGGTGTTATTTTTGACGGCCTCGCAGGGTTGACGCTCCATCATGGGAACGTGCTTGTGGGCGGCAGTGTGGAAGATCACGTCGGGACGGTAGTGGAAGAGTATCTCACTGATTCTTTCGCGATCGGAGATATCGCCGATCAAAGGAACGATCCGGGGGGCATGACCGAGCCCGATCAATTCCTGCTCGATTTGGAAGAGGTTGGGCTCGGAACGGTCGAGGAGAAGCAAGTGGCGAGGATGATAGGTTGCAATTTGGCGGCAGAGTTCGCTGCCGATGCTGCCGCCAGCGCCGGTAACCAAAACGGCACGATCCTGGAGGACAAGTCTAATGCTCTCCGTTTCAAGCTCCACCTTTTCGCGTCCAAGCAAGTCCTGAACTTCGACGTTGCGCAACTGGATGACGCGAACCTGACCGAGAGCCAACTGGTCGAGAGAGGGGATGGTTTTGCATTGGAGCCGCGTCTGGCGGAGGATGCGGACAATCTCCCCGACCCGTTTGGCGGGGGCGGAAGGCATGGCGATGATCGCCTCCTGGATATCGAGTTTGGCGGCGACATCCAGCAGTTTTTCCGGTGCGCCGAGGACGGGGATATCATGGACGCGCGAGCTCCACTTGCGGCGGTCGTCGTCGAAGAAGGCGACGGGCGCCAGGCCATAGCCAGGTTTCAGAGATAGTTCGTGGGCCAGCACGGCACCGGCATCGCCGGCACCGATGATGGCGACACGACGGCGGCGGTGGCCATTTTTCTTGCTGGAGGTCGTCAGTGACTCGCGGAAGGTGCGCAGGGCCAGGCGCGCGCCAGTCAATCCAACGAGACAGAGAACAAAATCAAGGGCGATGACGCCGCGCGGGGGGGCGATTCCTTCGCCCCAGACAGTCCAGACGACCAGGGCGAGGGCCGCGCTGATGAGGAGGGCGTGGAACATGCGGGCGAGGTCCGGAGTGCTAAAGTACCCGAGGAGCGTATTGAGCTGGTGGAAAAGTCCGAGAAGGAGCAACTGCAGAGGAACGAGCCAGCAGAGCGCGATGAGGCGCTCGAGCTGGAACTTGTGTTCGACGACGAAGTCGAAACGGATCTCGTACGAGATCCACAGGCTGGCTGCCAACTCGAGGGCGTACACGACCAGGAGCACCCAGAATCGGAGGCGTGAGGGCAGATCAAGAAGGTTTCTCATAAAGGCGTCAGGCGTGTGCCGGCTTGAGGACTGGCCAAGCGGAAGCAAAGGTTACCTGGAAGGGCAAACCCTTGAGCATTTCACTGATTTCCCTGGGGCGAGCGGTATCTTCTGGCGGGAGGGCGACGATGATCTCGTCGATTTTCTGAAGCCACTCCGGGTTGAGGAGACACTCTGGCATGCCCACCACCGGGATATCGTGGGGCCGTTTATGCCAAGTACGGGGGTTATCGTCGAAGAAGGCCACGACCTGCCGGGCGCCGTTAGCGCGGCGGCAGAAGTCGAGAGCCAGATTGGTCGCGAGTTCACCGGTACCGATGATGGCCACACGCCAGACCGGGGAGGGGGGGCCGGTCTTGGGTTGAAGCGACTGCTCGCGAAACGAGCGAAGGACCATCCGAATACCACAGAGAGTAAAGAACGAAAGGATGAAGTCGATGAGGAAGATGGATCGCTCAGGGGCCGATTGACGGAGCACAATCAGGCAAAGCGTGACCTGGACCGCCAGAGCGAGGCTGAGGGCCACAATCGTGCGCCTCATTTCAGGGATGCTGAAGTAACTGATCAGGCCGCGGAATTGTCCGCACCAGAACAGGAACACGAGCTGGGGCAGAATCATCCATGGCAAGCAACGTTGAAACTCCTGGTAGTCCTGAGGCGTCATGCCAAAGTCGGAGCGAAGCTGGTAAGAGAGCCAGAAACTGATGATCAAGGCGGCCCCATGCACAAAAAGCACTCCAAGCCAGTAAGGGCAGAGTGTTTGCAGGATGACCCAGATATCCAGCAGGAGACTGGCGCGCTGCGCGTGCCTACGATTCAACTCGATCTTTTTGGGCAAGCAGTACCGCAGGTAGAATCCTTCGACATCACTGGTGCCGCGGAGCAGATCTTCCTCGTTGCGAAACAGCACAGTGGCCAGGTCGGTAATACCCGGCTTGTAGTTGAGGATTTCGCGCTGTTCCCTGGTATAGTGCTCGACATAGCGAGGGACTTCCGGGCGTGGTCCAACGAAGCCCATCTCGCCCCGCAGGACATTCCAAAGCTGCGGGAGTTCGTCCAGCTTGGTCTTCCGCAAAAAGCGGCCGACCGGGGTGATGCGAGGATCCTTGTCCCTGGTGATAGGCACGCCCATTTGGTCCGCGTTGACAACCATGGAACGAAATTTCCAGATACGAAAAGTCTTCCCGAATTGACCGATGCGGTCCTGACGATAAAAGACGGGGCCCAAGTCGGTCAACTTGATGACCATCGCGATCAACAGGCCCAACGGAGACAATAAGATGAGCCCGAGGGCCGAGCAGACAAGGTCGAGGGCGCGCTTGGCAAAGGAGTAGAACATGAAAGAGAGAATCAGCGCACGGGCGACAGAGCGGCCCCAGTCGGACGAAGGTGCTGGACAATGATTTGCTTGAGCGTGTCGCAAACGTATTTGACGTCGGCCTCGCTCATGTCGGGATACAAAGGCAGCGTGACGATCTCGGGATAAAGGCGAGCCGCGACGGGCAGATCGTGCGGCTCGTAGCCGAAGGTCTGCCGGTAGTAGGGATGCATGTGGAGCGGGAGCCAGTGGACGGAAGTGCCGATTCCAGCCTTTTGCAGCTCGCTAATAACCTGAGCGCGGTCGATCTGCAGCTTTTCGAGTCGGAGGCGGATGACAAAGAGATGCCAGGAGTGGATGCGGTCCGGGTTGGAGGTGAGCAAGGTGACCTCTTCGACGCCGGCCAGCAGGTCGCGGTATTGGGCGGCGATAGCAGAGCGACGCTGGTGAAACAGGTCCGCTTTGCGGAGTTGATGGATGCCAATCGCGGAGGCGATATCGGTGAAGTTGTATTTGTATCCGGGCGCGATGATCTCGTAGTACCAGGAGCCTTCACCGGTGTAGCGCTTCCAGGCGTCGCGCGATATGCCGTGGAGGGACATGATGCGCATGCGGTCGGCGAACTCGTCATTATCGGTGCAGGCCATGCCGCCTTCGCCGGTGGTAATGCACTTATTGGCATAGAAAGAGAAGCAGGAGATGTCGGCGGAACTGCCAACGGGGAGCCAGTCCGAAGCAGTTGAGAGTTGAGAGTTGAGAGTTGAGAATTGGACCACTTCACCCTGACCCTCTCCCCGACCGAGGCGGTGAGGGGAGGCCGGGGGAACGTGGAACGCTGAACCTTGGGGGCCGGGGGCTGGAGGCTGATCAGGCCTCCTCTCTCCAGCCCTCTCCTCCTGAGGAAGAGAGGAAGACCGGTAGTAGGCTGGGCAGCAGTGGGCGGCGTCTTCGATGATTTTAAGGTCGAAGCGTTTGGCCAGCGCCTGGACACCAAGGGCATCCCCGACCTGGCCGCCGTAATGGACGGGCATGATGGCGACAACGGGCTGTTCGTCGGCGAGAGCTGACTGAATCTTTCGCTCCGCATCCGCCACATCCAGATTGAAATCGTGCTCGTGGCAATCGACGAGGATGGGGCGCCCGCCGAGGTAGCGCACGACTTCGGCGGTGGCGGCGAAAGTCATGGTGGGCACGATAACGCCCTGGCCGGCTTTGAGGCCGATGGCTTCGAGAGCGAGGTGAAGCGCGGCGGTACAGGAATTCACAGCGACGGCGTGCTTTTTGCGGAGGTACTCGGCGAACTCGCGTTCGAACTGCTTTGTTTTGGGGCCGGTAGTCAGCCAACCACTCTTAAGCGTGGCGACAACCTCATCGATTTCCTCAGGGCCAATACTCGGCCGGAAAAATGGTATTCTCAACATAGGTGCAGTTCCTGATCCCGTGTCTTCCTCGCGCGATAAAAGGCAAACAGACCGAACCTCGGGGTAACAGCCGGGGAAACACTGGAAAGGATCCCCGGGAGTTCCCGGGAGCCAGCCAGTTTACCATTTGTTTGCCATTTCTTTACCGATTCCGGGTGAGTTTGGCGCGAAGATCCGCAACGAGGGCTTGGGTCTTGGCCAGGGCTTGCTCGTCCTTCCGGAGTTGGCGGATATCGACCGCGGCAGGGACAGAGTGCTGCGGTTTCGGAGCTGCGGGGTCCGGAGCACCGTAAACCTCGCGGATCGCCTCCTCCCATGGTTGCATCCACATATATTCTTCGACGATACGTTTCTGTTCGTCCATGAAGGGGCGGAGGCGTTTGTCAATCCTGATGACTTCCTCGATGGCGTGGCAGGCAAGGGAGAAATAATTCGGCGGTGGAGGCCGGCGAGCTCCTTCGAGCCTGCGGGTGGTATGGCGGACGGTGCAACGGAACGCGCCTCGGCTCAGATCTCGAACGCGAGTCATTCAGGGGGCCGGTTGTCAGTTGTCAGTAATCAGTGGCCAGTGGCGGGTTTAGGGTTTCCAGTCCTGGACTTGTTCGTGATATTCATCGTTGGGGATTTGGGAGACCGGGGTGGAAAATTCCACCGGGCCGGTTTCGCATTTGATTTGGCGGCGCAGCGACTCGGCCAAGGTGAATAAACGGCCGGTGGGGACGGTGGCGATGTCCCGTTTAGCCAGCTCAGCTTCCACTTTGCGCAATTGCTCGCCCAAGGCGTTGACCCGGATATCGCGGGAAGAAAGCCACTCTTCCTGGAGCGCCTCGATGCTGATGGCGCGCTGGTTTTGGATCTCGAACTGGAACTTCCGGCTCCAGTTGATGAGCGTGGGTTTGGAGACTTTGAGATCCTCGGCAATGCGGGCGAAGCTCCAACCCTGGGAGCGAAGGAACACGAAGCGTTGTTGCGTCTCGACATCAAGCGCCAGCCCGATGCGCATATCGCCTCTTTGAATGTTCTCCTGGTGAAACTCGCTCATGCGCGCCTCCCCCGATCCATTTGTGTCGCTAAAATCAAACCGCGAGGGACGAATCTCCGGCGCAGCGCGAAAAACAGCCGATGAAGCACACGTCGCTGGAATTCGCCATCTGCCGCCCCGGTAGTGGCGCGGCGGGGGCGATTAAGACGCGGAATCTCGTTCCAGCAAATCTTTAAGTATTTCTCGTGTTCCACGTCCATAAGAGTGGTACCGCAGCGTCAAGGCTTCACGAATAACCGACGGAAGGCGATATAAACGGTTGGATGGGATCGCAGCGCGCCGCTTTAGATGCTGAATGTTCTGATTCAGCAGCTGTGCTTTCGCAGGCCAGTCGGAGACGTTCTCCACCTTGAGCAATCGGTCACGTACCGCCTCCAGCTTCATGGCCCTTGCGGTGAAACTGCGACTTCGTCGAGTCCGTCTTTTTTGGAAAACGGTCTCACGAAATATCTCCTGCGGTGAGGAAACACGAATCCTGGTTCCGAAATTATGAGAATGCTGACGGTACTTTACAAGCACCTCTGGAATTATCGAGATGCCGTCAATCAGGGCAATGATCAGAGCCGTCCACCAATCATGAATGAATCCTTCCACGAATGGAAGGAGTACCGGTTTGTATCGAGACCGAAAGGCCAGCGACATCCCCCCAACGTAGCTATGGTTCATGAAGATGTCAGCATTTTGGCCTTTCAGTACTCGCTCCTGAAGGTGTGGGGAAAACCCTATCGCCTGCCAAAGCGTATACCCTCTGGGTTGTAGATTAGAATCGACGACCTCGGCATCACAGAAAACAGCACCCAGTCCAGGGCCTTCTTCAATTGCTGCTTCCATCCGCTCCAATTTTGTCGGGAGCCAGATGTCGTCTTGATCAGAATAGAAAATGATCTCCTTATTACAATACCGAATGGCTTGCTCAAAATTCTTCACCAAGCCTAGGGTTGTTGTGTTACGGTGGAGTTCTACTTCAAAAGGGACAGTGCGTGCAAATGCTTCCAAGAGTTGAGCGGTATTATCCGTTGAAGCATCATCGCAGATGACAAGCTGGTCAGGAAGGCGCGTTTGTGTAAGGTAACTTGCTAACTGTTGGGAAAGATAGGGCTGACCGTTGTAAGTACAAAGCGCAACGGAAATCGTCATATAAGTGATGCTGTGAATGTGGCCTTGCCTCTGAATAGTGGGCTACCGTTATGTGAGTCGAACGTAAATGTCTTCAGGCGCGCAATTTTCAAGCATTAATCAATTGGAGGCTCTGGCTTTGATGGAAGGGGTTGGCTTCAATGTTGGACAGATAGTTCTCCACCTTTCTTGCCACCTCACTCACGTGAGGCTCCAACCCAATGCTCATGTGCTCGCTTTGAATGTCCTCGATGTTGAACTCCCCCGAAAGCACGCCCTCCCATCCGTGTGTCTCACTATAATCGAAGTCGGGCGGCTCCGACTCCTGAACCGCGCGAAACAACATAACCCTTCCAGAGTACACTGGCGGTCTATATGGTCCAACGAGCGCCCAATCGAAGGCGTTTACGACTACTCCATGAAAAGCGTCTGGCAGCGAGCGCCTCTCCTCTGCCTCCCGTTGCGACCGATGGCGGTTCCAACGTTGCAGTTTCATGCGGAGCTTCGACAGCAGATAGCCAACACCTCCCTCTGAGACCCGCCGGAAATGAAACGTCCATCGCCTCCTCCAACGTCGCAACAAAGGCAGGCGGGCAGCGTAGTTAAGCGAATCCAGCAAAACCACAGAGGCAACCGTTTCACCCGCTCGTGTCAACTGATTCGCGGCCTCAAGCGCTAAATTGCCTCCAAGGCAGAGACCGAGAAGATTATAAGGGCCCCGGGGCTGGACGCGTTGTATCTCTGCCACATACCGAGATGCCAACTCTGCTAGTGATATCTCAAGCCGGTGGGTCTCGTGCCAAAGACGCAATTCCTCATCAAGCGGGCTTACGACCCCATAGACGGGGCGGCCTGGCCCCAGGTGCCTGGCAAGCCGTTGTGAAAGGCCCAGGCTGTGGAGGCAGACCACGGGTGGCTTGTCCCCTGCAGCCTGCGAGGTCAACGCATGCGATACCCGGGTGAGGGCGTCCGGGTCGTCCAGCAACTTGGCCAACTGAGACACGGTGCGCGCCTGGAAAAAGGCTGCCAGGGGCAGCCTTTTGCCGAATTCTTTCTGTATGCGAACCTGCGCCCTTACTGCCAGCAGCGAGTGGGCACCCAGGTCGAAGACGTCATCATCGATGCCTATTTGGTCGATTCCTAGCACATTTTCCCAAACGACCGCGAGCGCCTGCTCCATAGGTGTGCCCGGCGCAACATACGCCTGGGTCAACTCGGGCCGAGCTCGATCGATTATTCGCTCGCGGCCGTTCGTCACATTTGACGACGGCGAAGCAGGATCAAATGACTCGAGCAGCGGCTCGCGCTCCTCATCAAGCACGACATCGAGATCACGCGGACTCACAATCACTTGTGGCAGCTTCGAGGTTAGCGCCCTCCTGAAAACTTCCAGCCCATCTTTGGTCAGGATCGCTTTCTTTAGAGTTGCCTCCTTCCAACTTTCGCGCCCAGTCGGGGTTTTTAGACCTGTCAAAATTCCGACTTCTCGCCAAGCTGGCCAGTTAATGGTCAGGGTTCGGAACCCAGCTTGCGAGTTGGAGAAGTGCGAGAATCCATCCAAAAAGGCATTCGCCGCGCGATAGTCACTCTGCCCGTGAAACGGCACGACCGAGGAGATGGAGGAGAAAAGGACCAGTAGGTCCAGATCGACGTTTTTCAGTATGTCGTACAGGATGAATGTGCCGTTCACTTTCGGAGCCAAGACGGAGTCCGCAACCTCCCTCGTCTTGACTTGGATCATACCATCTCGGAGTATCCCCGCGGCATGGATCACACCGTTAATTACCTGATGCTTCGCAATCGATTCGGCGACGACGCACTGCATGCCGGCCCGATCCGAGGCTTCGCAAGTGAAGACATCCACCTCACCACCGAGGGCTTCGATTTCCAGCAGGGCTGAGATGATACGTTGGTCAGACTCCGGTAAATCTCCCGATGCAAGCCGTTGCCGCCAAACGGACTTTTCCGGGAAAGGTGTCTTTTTGGTGAGGACGAGTCTAGCCTGACAGGTTTCCGCGAGGTACTTCGCTATGGCGAGCCCGATGCCACCCGTTCCGCCGGTGATCAGATAAACCCCGCGCATTCTCAGCCCTTGAGCCCGGAGGCTTTCGTCACCGGCCTGTGGGGCCACTGGGGGCAGCTTTTGTGGCTTGAAGCCTCTTTCCCAGCGGTATTTTCCGCGATAAGCGATGACACCCCCCTTTACGGGCACGCGAAATTCGGCCAAAAGATGACAAACGATTTCATCGAGCTGCTGAGCGGCTGGCGGCACAGCCGGCAAGTCCACTGAGAAACTGGTGACATTAGGATACTCCTTCGGCATCACGCCACAGGGGCCCAACACGGTGGCCATGGCTGGATTCAATGTTTCCTCGCCGGTCACTTCGTGAATCTGGCTGGTCATCACGCCAATCCGAACCGGCACGTCGATGTTCTGCTCGCCAATGGCCTGGGCCAGGTTCATGAGGCTGTAAAAGCCCAACTCCTGGCTTAACTCATCATATCCGGCGTCGGGAAGTTTCACCCGGCTGGATAGCGGACCCAGATGCACGACGTTCAGGGCCTTCCTCGATCCGGTTTCGAGAGCCGCGAACAGCTTCACGTAATCATCGAGCACGGCGGGACGGATTTCATAAGAGCCGTGGTTCTTGTCGGCAAAAGACTTGCCGAAGCAAGTGAGCGCAACCTTGGCGCCGCGCGCTTCCAGCGTGCTCCTCAACCGGTCGGCCATAGCGGATGGGTCTCCGATGATCAACCACTGTGTCCCATCTGCGGCGTCGCCCCAAGGGTCGGTTGGGAGAGCGGTTCGCACCCAGGACGGGATGTAGAACCAGTCCGCTAGATCGGCTTTTTGAGCAGTCGAATCTTCGATAGCATCAACGGACTTGCTGCCAGGACGCGGCTCAATCCAGTGGCGTTGTCTTTCGAATGGGTAAGTCGGCAGGGAGATTTTGCGACGGCTGGTTCGCGGATCCAGTTTTTCCCAGTCGATTTCGGTCCCGGCCAGCCAAAGCCGGCCGACGGTATTCAGGATGAAATCAGAATCAGGCTGGTTGTCGTAATCCTGCCGTACCGAGGACAGGACAACGGGATTCGCAACGGCAGCTCGCGCGGGATGTTGCATCGCCAAGACGCCGAGGGTGCGTCCAGGGCCAACCTCAAGTGGCAGGCAGTCCCGGAGTTTCCACAACTGCCCAAGGGCGTCGCTAAACCGGGCGGTGCGACGGGCATGATTGGCCCAATAGGACGGGTCGAGGGCCTGCTCCGCAGTGATCCATGTGCCGGTGACGTTGGAGATGAAGGGAATGCGGGGAGCGTTCAGGCGGACTTGTTTCACCTCCCGAGCGAAGGGATCGAGGATCGGATCGAGCATCCGCGAATGGAAGGCGTGGGCGTTGCGCACCGGGCGGAAGATGATCTCCCGCTCCTGGAGCCGTCTTTGGAAATCGGCCATGGCGGCGACCGGTCCGGCCACCACGCACAGGTCCGGGCCGTTGATCAGCGAGATGGAGAGTTGTTCACCGAGCAGGGGGAGCAACTTGTCTTCGGAGAGGACGACTGCGAGCATGGATCCCTGGGGCAGGTCGTTCACCAACCTGGCGCGGACGGCCACGAGCCGCAGAGCGTCTTCCAGCGAGAAGACTCCGGCCAGGCACGCGGCGACATATTCGCCCATGCTGTGACCGACGAGCCGGTCCGGCTGGACACCCCAGTGGAGCCAGAGCCGGGCGAGGGCATATTCCAGCGTGAAAAGAGCGGGCTGACTATGGATGGTCTGATCCAGTTTCTGAGCCGCCGGGTCTGGCGGCTCATCCGTGGCCCTGCCCAGCATCCGCTTCAAATCGATCCCGCGCGGTTTGGCCGAATCCTCCCGAACGCAATTCCTCGGATACAGCAGCTCACGGACATCGAGGTTGAGCAGGGGCTGCAGGATTTGGACGCAGCGGTCCACTTCCTCATGGAACACTTCGAAACGCTCGTAGAGCCCCTGCCCCATTCCAACGTAGTGGTCGCCGATGCCTGGCAATAAGAAGACCACCGGCCGCGGAGGCTCGTCCTGCACCGATCTAGCGGCGGTCTTCCTCGGATCCTGCGTTTTAAGAGCGGCGACCGCCTCCTCGGTATGGCTGCAAACCACGAAGCGGCGGCACGAAAAGCATCGCCGTCCCGTTTGGAGTGTGTAGGCCACGTCGGACAAGGTGGGAGATGGGAGATGGGAGTTGGGAGTTGGAAGAGGGGAGTTGGAAGAGGGGAGATCTTCCTTTTGGCTCCCAACTGCTATCTCCAATCTTCTATCTCCCGTTTCCAAGGCCAGGAAGTCCGCCAGATTGCGGGAGGCGGCGTCGAGAGCCGGGGGAGTTTTAGCGGAGAGCAACAGGACGTACGGCCCCCTTGCATCGGCTGCCGGCGCGGCAGCGGGGGCCTCCTCCAGCACGACGTGGGCATTGGTGCCGCCCATACCGGTGGACATCACTCCGGCCCGGCGGGGACCGGCACCCTGGGCCCATTTCACCGCGGCGGTGTTCACAAAGAACGGGGTGGCAGGAAAATCGATTTCCGGGTTGGGCCTGGAATAGTGTAGAGAGGGAGGGAGGCAGCGACGCTTGAGTGCAAGAACCGTCTTGATCAGCCCAGCCATGCCGGCGGCCGCGTCCAGGTGGCCCACATTGGTTTTGACGGAGCCGATGGCACAAAAGCCATTCCGCTGAGTGAACTGACGGAAGGCCTTCGTCAACGCGAGAATCTCGATCGGATCACCGACCGGCGTCCCTGAGCCGTGGGTCTCGATGTAGGAAATGCTCTCGGCATCCACACCCGCATTTGCCAGTGCCTCGACGATGACGTCCGCCTGGCCATTGACGCTGGGAGCGGTGTAGCCGGCTTTGGCAGAACCGTCGTTGTTGACGGCGGAACCTTTAATGACGGCATGAATGGGATCGCCCTGCGCCAGCGCGTCCGCGAGGCGCCTCATCACAACCACACCGGCGCCGCTGCCGAACACCGTGCCGTTGGCGCCGGCGTCAAACGCGCGCACGTGCCCATCGGGAGAAACCACGCCGCCGCCATCGTAAAAATATCCGGCCCGATGCGGCACCCTCACGGAGACAGCGCCGGCCAGGGCCAGATCGGTTTCTTCATTCAGGAGGCTTTGCCGGGCCAGGTGGATGGCAACCAGGGAGGTCGAGCAGGCGGTCTGGACCGTCATGCTCGGGCCCCGGAGGCCAAGTTTGTAGGAGAGCCGGGTGCTGAGGAAATCCTTGTCGTTGACGATCAGCGTTGGGATGTAGTCCTCGGCAAACCGGGCATTCAGGCCGCTGTTCATGAAGTAGGTGTTCATGGCCGAGCCGGCGTACACCCCGATGCGCCCCGGAAAACGGGCCGGATCGCAGCCTGCATCCTCGAGGGCGGCATGCGCCAGCTCGAGCAGGAGCCGGTGCTGGGGATCCATGGTGCTGGCCTCGCTCGGAGCGAAGCCGAAGAACCCTGCGTCAAAGAGGCCCGGATCGTCCAGGACGGGGGCCGCTTTTACATAGTCCGGCCGGGCAAGGACGGCGGGAGAGACCCCCGCTGCGATCATTTCCTGATCGGAGAGGCGGGCGATGGACTCCACCCCACCGACGAGGTTCCGCCAGAACTCCTCCAGGCTTCGCGCACCCGGAAACCGGCAGGCCAAGCCAACGATGGCGATATCACATTCGTTATTCATCAGTTCATCAGGCTTTCGGCCGAATCGTGGGTTCAGGCAACGCCTTGCGATCGGCCTTGCCATTGGGAGTCAGGGGAAGGCGACTGATCCTTTCGAAATGACCGGGCACCATGTACTCCGGGAGGTAGCGCTGGAGATGCTGTTTGAGGGCCTCCAGATCGATGTCCTGTTTGCAGACGAGGTAGGCGACAATCAAAATGATGGTTTCGGAATATTTTTTCGTCGTGACGACACAGTCGGCGATGCCCGGGAAAGTCTGAATGGTGTTTTCGATTTCGCCCAATTCAATTCTCAAGCCGCGGATTTTGATTTGGTGATCTTCCCGGCCCAGGTACTCGAGGTTGCCATCCGGCAACCAGCGCGCGACATCGCCCGTGCGATAAATCCGTTCGCCGGGGACGGCGGGGTGTTCCAGAAACCGCTCGCTGGTCATCTGCGGATTATTCAGATAACCTCGCGCCAGCCCCACACCGGCCAGGCAAAGTTCGCCGGCCTCCCCCACCGGCATCTGTTGCCCATCCCGGATGACGTAGGCCCTGATATTCTGAATCGGCCGGCCGATGGGAATCCGGTCGAAATCACCCTGAGCAGGGCAATCGTAGAAGGTGACGTCAACGGTCGCCTCGGTGGGTCCATAAAGGTTAGTGAGGCGGCCGCCGGTGTTTTGAGCGATGGTTTCGTTGAACTTCCGGACATGGGCCGGGCTCAAGGCTTCACCACTGGCAAAGACCCGGCGCAAGGAAGAAAGCGTGGCCGAAACTTTTTCGGGCCTCCCGTCCAAATACTCGAGGAAAACGTTGAGCATCGAGGGCACGAAATGCATCACACTGACCCGGTGCTTCCGGATCGTTTCGACCAAGACCTGGGGGATGCGTTCTCCCCGAGGCGCGAGGAGACAGAGGGAGGCTCCCTCCAGTGCCCACCAAAAAAGCTCCCAAACCGAAACGTCGAAGCAGAAGGAGGTTTTTTGCAGCAGCACGTCCCGGCTGTCGAGCGGATAGACGCTCTGCATCCAATGGAGCCGGTTAACTACCGAGCGGTGCTCGATCATGACCCCCTTCGGCTTTCCGGTGGAACCCGAAGTATAGATCACGTAGGCGAGGTCGTTCGGGCGGCCCACCCGGGCGGGGTTGGAGGTCGGGCCGGTGTAAACATCGGGGATTTCGAGATGGACGATCTGCGGGCCCGGCGGCGCTTTCGCAGCGGTTGCGGCGTGGACCAAGAGCACTCCGACTCTGGCGTGGGCCAGCAGGTAGGCTGTCCGGTCCGGCGGATCGTCCGGCGAAAGGGGCAGATAGGCAGCGCCGGCCTTGAGGATACCGAAGATGCCGATGATCATGGCAAACGATCGCTCCACCATGATGCCGACGATATGTCCCGGCCCGACACCTTGTGCCTGCAACCGGTGCGCAACCTGGTTTGCCCTTTCGTTTAACTGAGCATAGGTGAACACTGGCGTTCCCCAGTACCGATCATGATCACACAGCACGGCAGGATTCAGGGGATTCCGGTCCACGCGGGCCTCGATCAACTCGTGGAGCGTAACGTGGTCCGGAAACGCGCGACTGGTCCGATTGAAAGCGGAGATGCTGTCAAGATCTGTTGGGGTGGGTTCGGTCATTGGAACCGTTACTGGCACAAGCAGCCCTGGTTAAACGAATGGAGACTTAAACGGCGGCGCTGAGTGCAGGCGACCGGTGTTTCGAACGTTGTCGGCGGAGGGCATCATGCAGAAAGCCTTTCGCTAGGATCATCTCATGCACCTGGGTTGTGCCCTCGATGATCTCCACGATTTTGGCCCCGCGGTAATAGCGCGCGACGGGGGAGGACTCATGACATCCGGATGCCCCCTGGATCTGCACAGCATCCGAAGCCGCCCGCACAGCCGCCCGGGAAGTAAAGTATTTTGCGATAAACGTTTTCGTGAAGGTTTCCGGAAGGGCGTCGTCCTCGGCCCGGCAAGCGCTCCAGCAAAGCAGCCGGGCCGCTTCCAGGTCGCTACCCATTCGGGCGAGCAACGACTGGATCATGCCCAAGTCCCCCGCTCTTTGACCGCCGATTTTTCGGGCAGCGGCGTAGTCGCTACTCTCCTCCAGGCAACCGCGGAGCAGTCCCAGAGCCGAGCAAGCAGTGCTGATTCGGCCGTACTGCAAGCCGACCGGCGCGACGTGAGACAAAGCGAATCCGGCCTTGCCCACGACATTAGCGGCCGGGATCGCCACTTCATGAAATCGAAGCTGGGCCAGTCCGGCCGCGCGAAAGCCCATCAGGTCATTGATCGGTTCAATCTCGAATCCAGGGCTATCTCGCGGGACGAGACAGGCCAGGGGCGCTTGATCGAGTTTCCCAAACACGAGGAACAGTCCGGCTCTCTGGCCGCAAGTGATCCATTTCTTTTCCCCGCTGAGGATCAAATCGCCATCCCGATCACCGCGGCGGAAGGAGGTGGCCAGCGACTGGATATCGCTGCCGGCCCCGGGCTCGGTTAAGGCGAAGGCCCCGATCGTCTCTCCTGTTGCCAGAAGTGGCAACCAACGGCTGCGTTGTTCCGGGGTTCCCCATTTCACCAGGGCGGCCGAGACCATCGCCTGGACGGTCAGGATCCCGGTGAAGGCGGAATCGCATCGTCCCAGCGCTTCATTCAACAAGCCAAAGGTGACCACGTCCCAGCCCAGGCCGCCGAAATCGATGGGGATGTTAGCCCCTAGATAGCCCGCGTGGCCCAATTGCCACACAGCGGATTCGGGAATCTGCTGGGCGCGGTCCCACTCGCGGGCGAAAGGCTCGACATTCGCGGCCCCAAACGCCTGAAACTCCGTGTGCTTCCTGCGCTGGTCCTCCGTTAATAGTCCATTCATGTTCAGCCTTTCTTCCCGGCCATTTGAGGCGCTGTGGCGGCAGACTTGCGGGCGACGAACGCCGCGGTCGCGTTAATGGATTTGAGGTTTTGGATGTCGAGATCCTCCGGGCTGATTTCAAAACCGAACTTGCGTTCCAGAAAGGTAGTCAACTGGACGGCGAAGAGGGAATTGATGAGGCCCGTTTCAAACAAGTTTTCATCGTCCCCCAGCGCATCGATGTTGATGGACTGGTTGATGAAGTTTCTAACAATTTCCTTCACTTGATTTGGATCATTGGTGTTCATAAGTCTTTGCCCGGAAGGGTGACGTATTTAGAATGACGTGTGGCTCAGCCTTGGAAGTCTGCGCTACAAGAATGGCAGGCTTAGCTTTCCGAATCCGGATAAGCGTAAAACCCGCGCCCGCTTTTGCGTCCGCAGAGGCCGGTATCCACCATTTTGCGGAGGAGGGGGCAGCAGCGGAACTTGGGGTCGTGAAAGGAGTCGTAAAGCACGTCGAGGGAGCGCATCACGGTGTCGAGCCCGATGAGATCAGCGGTTTCGAGCGGCCCCATCTTGTGGCCGAAGCATTTTTTGAAGATCGCATCGATCTGGGTGGCGGTGGCGAGGCCGTCCTGAAACACAAAGGCCGCTTCGTTCATAAAGACGTGGGAGATGCGGTTGGAGACAAAACCCGGCAGGTCGCCGACCACGATGGCGTCTTTCTTCAATTGCGCGAAGAGCTGGTTCAGCGCCGCCAGGGTTTCCGCGGAGGTGAGTTCCCCGCGAATCACCTCCACGGTCGGCATCATATGCACCGGGTTCATAAAGTGCATCCCGATGACCTTGTCGGGGCGGCGGGTCGCGCTCCCGATACGAGTAATGGAAATGCAGGAGGTGTTAGCGCCGAAACAGACCGTGGCGGGCATGATCCGGTCGAGCCGCTCATAAATCGGTTTTTTGACCGTCCAATCTTCGGTGACGTTTTCGACGATGAATTCGCAACCGCAAAGATCTCCGAGCCGGGTCGTGAAGGTGATGCGCGCCAGAGCCTCGTCTCGGCTGAGCTTCGGTGCGCCTTTGATGAACAACGGCGCAAAACGCACGGTCTTGAGGATCACGGCCCGGGCGCGCTCCAAGCTTTGCTGGGACAGATCGACAGCAACCGCATGGATGCCGTGGAGCACCAGATCGGCCACAACGCCCGAGCCAATAGTGCCGGCACCGATCACCCCGACGGTTTTGAAGTTCATGACAATTTTTTTCTGGTGTTTGATGGTTAGGGTGGAAATGATCTATCGCGCTGGTTACGCCCGCCTTCGGGCGCGGTCTTTGCGTCGGGCCCCGCGTTCCATCGCCTCGCTGGCTGAACCGCCCGAGGCTTTGCCCGGCTGCAACTTTTCGCATAAGAGACGGACGGTGGGGCACTCAAAGATGTTGACGATGGATGCCTGAAGCCGCAGCTCTCGCCGGATGGCGGCGATGATCTGAACGGCCCTCAATGATGTGCCGCCAACATCAACGAAATTGTCGTTCATGCCGATACGCGGGCTACCCATGACCCTGCGCCAGATGCCGAGCATTTTCCCGGCCAGGGTGGCGGGCAACTCGGTAGCGTCCAGATTTCCGCCGCCCGCGGAGCGCAAGCGGTAAGCCTCGATGGCCGCGCAAATCTCCTTCAGGGTGGTCAGGCGATCGGCAATCCGCTGGAACTTGTCGGCCAGCGCGGGGATCGCCGGGGCAGGCAGGGGATCCGCCTTTGCACCATCCCCCATGGCATCTTCTGACCGGGGCTCGACACCGATCGAGGGCTGGTCCGGACTATAACGCAGGTCGGCGAGTCTCGAGGCGGGGAGCCGGAAGGCGGATCCGTTGTCGGTTTCGCGCCTGCAACCGGCGCCGACTGACTGGATGAAATTCCAAGCTGGTTCGTTTTTATTGGTGGGGTGAAATGGAAGTTCGACCCATTTTTTGCCCTCAGTCATCGCCTGGCGGGCGAATTGGGCCAAGATCTGATGTTCAACGCCGCGGCCCAGGACGCGGCAGCTCAGGAGAAACGTATCCACGTCATAGCCTTCCCCACCGTCACGGTAAAAGAGAAGCCCCACCAGGCCATAATCGCCAAACCGGTCGCTCACTTTTGCCACCAGACAGCGGCCGCCTTCGTTCTCGAGAAACCTCAGGACCTCGCCTTCGGAGCGCCGGATGGCACTAAAGTTGAATTGATTCGTCCGAAGCGTAAGCTGGGAGACCCGGCTCATCTGCTCGCGAACCGGTTCGAACAGATCCACCCGAAGCTGAAGCCCGTCGATAAAGTCCTTTAAGGTAGCCGCCTGCCCGCGGTATCGTTCCCGTTGAACGTTTTCAAGAACCTTCTGAGTCCGCGTGCGATCCTCTTCGGTGATCCCCCGCTGGTCAAACGCCCAAATGTGATCGAGAAACTGCGGCACGCGATCGGCTTCGGGGGGGAGTTGGAGGGTCAGGACGTCGGGACAGTTTGCGCGCACCTCCGCGCACTCGGCTGGGTTGTCATCCAGGAAAATGATGCTCTCCAATCCCAGGTTGAGCTCTCGGGCCAAGGACCGGAGGTTCTCGGATTTGGGGGCCCAGTTAATTCGCCACGCGGCGAGGTGTTCGCGCTTTAAAGTCATGCCGGGATGTTGCGCGAACACGGCCCAGACGTCGGCCTCGTTGTTCTTGCTACAGAGGCAAAGGAGCATCCCGGCCCCCATCTGGCGGAGCACAAACTCATGCAAAGCGCGGTGGGCGGGGGTCACCTCCACCCCCAGCGGACCTTCTTCCCCGCAAGCGCCGTGCCAGAGCGTGTTGTCGCAATCCAGCACAATCACCTTATACGGAGGGTGCTGCAGCGCGACGAACTTGCGAAAGAGACTGCTGCCGATGGCGGCAAAGCCTTCCGGGGTGAAAGGCATATGGCCGAGGTCATTGCCATGGGGATCGTGGAACTCGGGGGTGGGATAGCGCGCCAGGATCGTCTCCACATCAATCACTTCCACGCGGGGCAATTCGCAAAGCCGGTTGCGCAGGTGCCTCTGGCTCGCGGCGATTTCATCAAACGACGGACGCGGACAGGTACTTAGGGCAGGCGGACAAAGGCACACAACCGTCGGCGTGTCAGCGGCGCGCGTAAACGAATCCAAGGCTTCCACGAACTGGTCAACCCTGGCCCGCACGTCTGAGGTCGGCGACTGGACCGAGGTTCGCTCGAGCTGACTCGGCGAAGCGTTGCCGTTGCGCGTGGCATAGAGGTTAAACAGGCCGGAGCCCTTCAGCAGGTTCTCCTCCTCGACCGCGCACTGGAAGCCTTGTCTGGCCAGCAGCTCGGTTACCTCCCGTAAGGCCCGCCCGCTGCGATCATGAACTTCGACGACTACCTGCTCGATGATCGGCCAGATGCCATCCTCAATCCCACGCAGTATCTCCAGTTCGGATTTTTCGGCATCCACCTTCAGCAGGTCGACGCGTCGGAGCGAGTTTTCCCGGATGATATCGGAGACGGACATCAATGGGCACTCGAAGGTCAGCCGCTTCAACCGGTCGGTCATGAGTTCCTGCACATACCCGTCGACCGATTCGGCAGTGTCCCCCAACTCGCCCCGCACTATATTCGCGACCACCGCTTCAATGGCCTGCCGGTCCTCGACCGCGCTTGGGTGAAAGCTCGAAAAGACGGAGGACTTCTCGTAGAAGGTCAAAGCCGCGGAACCGCGCCGATCGGAGACCCCGACATTAAAAGGGTGGAGGCCTGGACCGTAAGCGGCGCAGTTCGCTTGCAGCGCCTGGAAGGCGACGGGGCTGGGCTCGAAGGCGTAAACCGAGGCGTTGGAGCAGCGGCTGCGCACAAACAGCGAGAACAGGCCGATATTGGCCCCGATGTCGATCACCGTCGCATCATCCGGCAATCGGATCCCGTGGCGCAAATAGCACTGGTCCTCGAAGACTTCCCGGTAAACGTATTCGGTCTCGTGGCGGTTCAGGTGCGCCACCTCCAAGCCGTTGGGGAGGGTTTGCCGCCGGAGGTCGCCAAAGCACGCCGCGGCCCTATCGGGCTCAAGTGTCAGACGATGGCCGCCGCTGACTCTGGCCCAGTCCTCCAGGTTCAAAAGAATCGCATTCAAACCGTTCGGGTTCCGCCGGAACTGGCTGTCCGGATTCAGCAACTCCTGAAACACCTGGTTGTAGGGAGCGAAGCTGGCCCGCACCGGGAAACCCAAGAAGTCGCCCCAAAATCGGAGAGCATCCTCGACCGGCTCAGCCGTGAAGGTCGCGGCGACGACAATCGGAGTTTGAGCCGCTTCGACATTTTCCTGCGGCCCGAGGCGGTCGAGGTAGGTGAACCTGACTCCGCGCAATTTCAGCGAGCAGGCGCCCGAGTCGTCGAAGGCCTCGACATCGCCCGTCCATCCGCCTGAGTTCGACCGATCCTGCTGCCGCAGCCGGCCATGTACCCAGCCTTCGCAGGGAAGAACGGGACGCAACATGGCGATTTCCTCGATGCCCTGGAGGACAAACGTCCGACGCTGCTCGAGAAAGAAGCAAGCCAACAATTGGGTGAGGCCATCGGTCAGGAGGGGGTGAAGGTGATGAGGCCGGGTGCCCTCTCCGGGAACGCTCAGCCGTCCCAAGGCCTCCGGCCCAGCGCGCCAAACGTGCTTAAGGGTTTGGAACTGCGGCCCGTACTGGTTGCCGTTCTCTCGCAGCCGACGATACCAGACGGACTGGTCGCCAAGAGAAACGGCGCGCCGCTGGAAGGCTTCGACCGAGAAAGCCGTCTCGGTCTCATGCGGCTGTTGCGCGTCATCGCACTGGATCTCGAGCAGGGCGCACGGCAGTCCACCGGCCTCCTGAATCGTATATGCAACGGTCTTGCCGTCCAGCCGCCGAATGCTGGCGTTTAAGGTGAGCGGTCGTTCGGCTAAGATGACCGGGTTCCGGAATTCGACTCGCCGGACAGTGCCTAGCGAGGCCCGGAGCGATTCGGTATGGAGGCACAAAGCCATGTCCACATAGAACGAGCCAGGCAAGACGATCATGTCCTGAAACCCATGATCGGCCAGATACGGAAACGATTCGATGCTCACCGCAAACGAGAACGGACCCTCGGTGACAGGAGGCGTATCATCCGCGGTCACGCCGGGAGACGAGGAGACGCTCGCATGCTGAACGTCACGCTGAGAGCGCAGCTCCTGATCAGTCGAGGCGGTCGTGAATCGATTCTCGCTCACTGCGAATGTGGTTTTCTCCGGGCTCTCCTATACCTGGCGTTTTAGGTTGCCCTGCACTCGTCACGGTTGGACGAAGCGAATGTCAGGCGTGTGGACTGCCGCCGCGGCTACAAAGCCTGGTGCGGGAACCAAATGGTGGAGGCTCCACCTCACGCAGGCTGTGGTGTCCCCTCGGATGCCAAGCAGGCGCACCGTATTGTCGGTCGTCAAACTTACTTCAACTCGCTCCATCCCAGCACCAATTCCTTCGCCCAGAGCCTTCAAAACTGCTTCCTTGCGCGTCCAGCCGTTGAAGAACGCCGGGAGACGGGCTTCGGGAGGAAGTGCGTTCAGCTCAACCCTTTCGTCCGGCGAAAGTACCCGCTGGGCAACCGAGATCCAGTCAGGGAATGGCCGAACGCACTCGATATCGACTCCGATCTCGCGGCCGCGGGCAAAGGCATATAGCGCGAGGCCCTTTGAATGCGACAGACTGAACCGCAGATCGATCAGGTCCCACGGTCGAGCCAGGTATGGCTTTCCCCACACGTTACTGGAGAACTCAAGGTGGTCGGGGGAGGCGCCCAGGTATCCGCCCAACAGTTTCCTCAGTATTCCGCGACGCACGATGTAAGCGTCGCGGTCGTTCTCAAATCGAAAGCGCCCAGCTCGCTCGAGTTCTGATCGGCTTAAAGCCCCCTGGAAACTGGTTATCTCGTCGACACCCGCCGCCAATTCTGCGCACCAGACGTGGTATTCGCCAACCGCCAAAGACCAGGCCTCCGGAAGCCTATCGCTCCCCGCGGCAGGCCGGTTGGAGCTTAAACCTCGAAGTGAATCGACCGGCAACAGCGTGTGCTGAAGTGTGGGCGTCACTGAACCGTGTTCAATCATTGGGGATCAGTGATCAATAATCGGTAATCAGTGATCAGTCGTCGGGCCTAAAACGTTGAAGCGGTGAAAGCAGGAATTCGTCATCTGGTTAGGGTTTCGAATTTCCTGAACGGAGCCTTCCTCCGGACGAAAAAATCCCAGGCGCCCCGCAAAAAGCCATAACCGTAGCCGAAATGGTAACAGCCGAACACCAGCGGCAAGACAGGCAGAAGCTCCCACTCGGTCCGGTACGCCGTGTGCAAAGAGGCCGCGAGCAGGGCGAGGAGGTAAGCGGAAACGAGCGAGACAAAACAAAAAGCAGAAAGCTGAAAGCAGAAATCCGGCCACCAACCACTCGAAAACGCGGAAAGGAGAAGGCAGAAAGCTGAGAGCAGAAATAACAGCGCGAGGCTCAGGACAAAGGTGCCGGGAACCAGGTGTCGCCAGGAGGCGGGCAGCTTGTGCTTCTGAACCACGCGAACTTTCCAATAACCGTACTGCATATATTGTTGAAACAGCGCCTTCAAGGAACCCCGAGGCCGGTACCAGCTTTTGATGGCCGGGCTCTGCCATATCCGGCCGCCTTTCCGGATGATTCGCAGGTTATGTTCATCGTCCTGGTTGCGAACCAGTTCCTCGTCGAAATAGCCGACCCGATCAAACAGTTCCTTTTGCCAGCAGCCGTAGGTAACGGTATCCACCGGGCCCTCGAAGTTGACATCGTGAAAGCGGGCGCCGCCCACTGAGAAGCGGGAATGATAGGCGGCGGCGATGGCCCGTTCCAGGTAGGTCTCGGCTTTGGTGCGGGCCGGACCGCCAACATTATCGGCCCCGGTTGTCTGAAGGGTACAGACACACCGGTGTAAATAGTCCGGCGCATAATCCGTGTGCGCGTCCATACGGATGACAATCTGGCCTTGCGCGGCCCGAATGGCGGCATTTAGGCCCGTCGAAGCGATCCGCCCGGGATTGTCGATGACGCGCAGAGTGGGGCGCGTCGGAGGGGAAGATGGGAGATGGGCGATGGGAGATGGGTCTGCGGCCATGGGATCACTGACCCCTGACCACTGACCACCGACTATTGGCACAGGACTTCCATCTTCCATCCTCCGGAGGATTTCGCGGGTTCCGTCGTCGGACATCCCGTCGGCCACAATGACTTCGAATCCGCCCTCCGGCTCCCGCTGAGAGAAAATGGAGGAAAGGCAATGCTCGATCCGGGGAAACTCATTCCGGCAAGGGATAATGACACTGACGGCCGGCGACCTAGAATGCTTTGTGCAGCCGTGACTCACGTTGAATCAGCTTCCATTGCCGGCCGCCGCGTTCTTATAGGCATTCTCCAGACAAGCGGTCAGGGTTTCGGCGAGTATTCTAGCCCGAGGCTCGCGCATGATGCTACCGTGATGGCCCGGGACGTCATGGACCTCGATCCCGCTTAGCGCATAAACGCTCCAACCATTGGTCCGATCCTCACAGATTCCGTGCGGCTGCTCCGCTGCCCGGAGTAGGGTCACCTTTCCAGCGTAAGGCTGGCATTGGTACCCCGAGCTCGCTTGATGTCCAGCTTTCCTCACGTCGCGAATCGCCCGGGGATGAAACCAGTCTTCAAAGGTCGCGTTCACCTTGCGCCGCGCGTTACGCCATATCTTTATCCTTCGGTCCCACAACCGAACGGCTTTAACCTTTATATACTCAAGCTTGGCGCCCTTGGCGACCACCAGATTGCTCCAATGGAGGTGAAATCGAAAGCGCCAAAGATGTAATCTCCGTCCCAAAGCGGTTGTCTTCGGCAACCACTTGGGATATCCCGGTGCACGGGTATCGAACATGGCCAGGAGCCCGACCTGCTGGCCTTGCTGCAACAACCTTCTGGCCATTTCAAGGGCGACAATGCCGCCAAACGACGATCCGCCCAGGTAATAGGGGCCCTCCGGCTGGAATTCCCGGATTTCCTTGATGTAATGCGACGCCATTTCCTCCACGGTTTTGTGCCGTGGACTTTTCCCGTCGAGCCCTTGCGCCTGGATGCCATACAACGGTTGATCCGCTGCGATATGACGAGACATATCCTCGAACTCCACTATATTTCCACCTACCCCATGCACACAGTAGAAGGGAGGCTTTGACCCATCGGCCTTGATCGGGACCAGCGATTTCCAGCGGGCCCGCCAGTCCGTGCTCCTCAACAGCGTTGCCAAACGCTCGATGGTCCGGGCTTCGAACAAAGTGGCCAGCGGCAGCTTCCTGCCCGTGAGCTTCTCAATCCGCGAAAACAATCGCACCGCCAGCAGCGAATGGCCCCCCAACTCGAAGAAATCATCACGGGTTCCGATCGGCGACCGTTTCAAAACTTCTTCCCAAAGCTGCACGAGTTGGCGCTCCAACTCGTCGGCGGGAGCCCCGGCTTGAGCCGTCTCCTCCGCCGACTTGGGTTTGGGCATCGGCAAGGCTTTGCGATCCAGTTTGCCACTGGGTGTCAGGGGGAGGCGATCCAGGCGCAAGACGACTGCCGGGACCATGTATTCGGGCAATTGGCGCCGAAGGTGATCGCGAAGCGCGGGGAGTTCGAGTGACGAGCCCTTTCGCTCCGAGAAGTAAGCAAACAGTTGCTGCTCGCCGGGTTCGAGCTCCCGCATTACCACCGCCGCTTCCGATACACCCAGGTAGCTGCGCAGGACAGCCTCGATCTCGGCTAACTCGATCCGCTGGCCGCGGATCTTGACTTGACTATCCTGGCGGCCGAGGAATTCGAGATCGCCGGACGGCATCAGACGGCCAAGATCACCGGTCCGGTACAACCGCCCATCGGGACGGGATGGATCCGGAACGAATCGTTCCCGGGTCAAGTCCGGCAGACCTACATAACCCAAACCGACATCCGCCCCTCCCACATACATTTCTCCAGTGACGCCCGCCGGGACTGGATGACCCTCGGCGTCCAGGACTTCGACGCGCATTCTGGCTATCGGTTTGCCCACCGGAACGATGCGCGCGTCTGTTCCGAGAGAGGCCGGGATCGGGTAGGTGGTCACGATGCCGCAGGTTTCCGTCTGGCCGAACATGTTAATCAGGCCCACGGTCGAGCCGAACAGCTCGCGCCAGCGGCGTGGCACCTCCGTCCATAACGCTTCGCTGGCTGATAGAACGATCCGCAAATGGTTGTCAAGCAACTTACGTCGCTCCAATTCCGAAGCCCCCTGCAGCATCGCCGTGCAGGTGGCCCAGTAAGTCGGCACCAGGTCGATGATGGTGACATTCGCTTTGGCGATGACGCCGAACAGTTGCAAGGGATCGGCGATCTGATCGGACCGGGCCACGACAACTTCGGCGCCCCAGCTCAAGGGAAGGAACAACTGTCTCACGGAAGACGAGAAGCCGAAGGATGCCGTATGCAGATACACATCCTCCTGCGATATACCAATGGCGCGGCCGAGCGACTGGACATAGTTCGCCAGGTTGCAATGCTGGATCATCACTCCCTTGGGTTTGCCGGTGGTGCCCGAAGTGTAAATCACGTAGGCGATTCCCGACCGGGATAGGGGGACTGCAACAGGCTTAGGGTCCTGGGCACAGATTTCTTCCCAGACCTCGTCGGCGGCGCAGACGGATGTGCTTCCAGTCTGGAAGCGTCCAGCCAGGCGCCGCTCCGTGAACAAGAGGCCCGCACCGCAGTTCTCGATCATGTACTGGAGCCGTTCCGCCGGATAGTTCGGGTCCAGCGGCATCCAGGACGCTCCGGTCTTGAGAATCCCCAGGATCGAGGCGGGGAGCCGCAGATTCCGCTCCATGAAGAGCGCCACTCGAGAGCCGGTTCCAATTCCGAGCCGCATTAGGTACCGCGCGACCCGGTTCGACAGGGCTTCAAGTTCTTCGAAAGTGAGCCGCTCTTCACCTTGCGTCAGAGCGATGGTTTGTCCGCGGCTGCGGGCGCGCGTCGAGATCAGATCCAGGACCGTACCTGACTCCTCAAACGCGGCGTGGCTCGACTCGTTCCGACTCGGATCGACCACAGGGTCCTTGGGAGCCATCGTAGAAATATCCAGAGATCTTGAGAAGTTCATCGGTTAGTTGGATTGCCGTTTGGCCTGCCGGAGCCGATCACAAAAGCCCTGCGGCCAGAAATTGCCGAGAACTTTCGCCTTCAAGATTCGGGGCGAATCGTAAGCATGCACCTCAACGCGGGGAATCTGAAGCTGCGGCGTGGCCGGCATCGCCAAACCCAGGTCCGTCGTGACCGCCAGCCTGTAACCGGCCTTGCGCACCGCCTCAATGTAGGCAGCCCTTACCTGCCCCAGCCGACTCGAACCGTAGGGATAGGCATAAAGTGCGGCGTGATCCGGTCCCAAATACCGGATCAAAAGCTCACGGGAAACACCAGCTTCTTCCGCCAACTGCCCGTCACTTGAATCGAGCGCATTCAGGTGACTGTGCGAATGAGACCCCACGGAAACCCAACCCGATTTCAGGCATTCTTCAGTTTCTCCCCAGGTGATCGGGCGCCAGGCGATGGACGGGGTGCGGCAACGGTTCTTTTGCCCCCATCGGTCGAAAGGATAAGGTTCCTGGGAGCCCACAAAGCTCGTCACGACGAACAAAGTCGCCGGAATTCGATATCGTTGGAGCAACGGCAGCACTTCCCGCCGGAAGCAGGCGAAGCCGTCATCGAAGGTCAGCGCCACCATCGGCTTCCTTCCGATCGGCGAACCGCACCTCTGGAGCACCTCGGCGAGCGGCACACAGTCGGCATTCTCGCAAAGCCATTCGAGATGCTTCTCCAGACGAGCGGGAGTTATGTTCCAATCGTCCAATGAATGATCAAAGACGCGCGTTTCCGCCACCCGGTGATACATCAAGACACAAGCCTCCGCCCGGACCCGGCTGCTCAGGGAAGGCGTCGCCATCGCCACCAGCCCGGCGACATGCTTCACCGAGTGTTTTAGAATCATCCGGCCGATCACGATAACGATGCAGGGTTACGGTCGCTCGGCGATTGGGAGGTCGGCCCGCAGCCTTGAATATCCATTCGTTGCGTTTCTAACCTGTTGGATAATCCAGTTTGCCTGGGTCCTAACCGCGCGCGTGGATTCGAAACATTCCAGGAATCTGCTCCGGGCGTTCGCGCCCATTTGCGCGCGCAGCGGTTCATCCTCGATCAAATCGATCATGCGCTGGGCCAGCGCATCGTAATCGCCCGCGGGGAACAGAAACCCATCCACCCCGGCCCTGACAATCTCCGCAATCCCGCCGGTGTCTGAGCCAATTACCGGCACGCCAACGGCCATGGACTCGATGTTGACCAGGCCAAAGGCCTCTTGGCGGCTGGGCACCACCACCGCCCAGGCCCGCGCCATCCTCCGCAGTACGTCCTCGTGCGGCAACGCGCCCGTGAACCGGCAACACCCCTCCAGCCCGAGCCCCCGGGCTGCGGCCTCACAAGAAACTTTGGTCGTACCCTCCCCAATGAATTCGATTGTCGCATTGGGGCGCCGGAGCACCACCCGGGCCATAGCCTTCACCAGAACGTCCTGGCCCTTGGACGGAGCGAAGCGTCCGACGCAGACGAAGTGGCGGGACCCAGGAAAGCCGGCGTTCGCCGGCGGCGCCAGTTCAGCCTTCGACCAGGGATCCTCCAGCGAGTTCCAAAAAACCCGGCACTTCTGCGCCGGCACGCCAAAGCTGTCGGTAAGGTCCTGTCTTGCGGCATCGGAGTTGGCGATGGCATGCGTCATAAGACCGAAAGGAATCCGCGCGCGCAACCGCAGCAAACGCAGCCTCAAAGGGCTGTACGGGACATCCGTTTCGATCTGGCTGGACAGGGTGTGATGCCAGTGAATTCTCACCGGCACGCGCCTCAGCCCACCGATGGTCATCATGATCGCCCGGGCGCCGAAGTTACTGATCAAACAGCACGGTTTCAAGCGACGCAACAGGCGGTCGAAAAACAACGTGTCCGCGAAGCGGGTTGGGCGCAAGGAAGGCCAGCTCAAGATCTTCACGCTCGGATCAATTCCCATGACCTTTTCGACCGGCCCATGAACCAGAACCGCTGCCGGATAGCCCAAATTGAGAAGCTCGCGCGCCAGGGCCACATCGTGGCGGCGCATGGCGCCGTCGCGCGAACTTGTTCCGATTAGAATCGTGTTTGAAACCTTCAATGGTTTGGCCCCCGCGATTGCGCCGCTCAAAGCGTCTCCACCCTCGTTCTGTCCACCGATTGGACAGTAGCCGGCGGCCGCAGCAGGTCGGAATAAAAAGTCTTTAGCCGCCCAGCGACCTCTCGAAGCGAGAGTTCTCTTACCGCGCCGTTGCTGTCCAGCGGACGTTTTCGCTGCCGCACCTGGAACAACTTGGCCGCCAAGTCCAGCGGTTCGGGCTCGGCCAGGTGGCATCCCTCGACGCCCTCAATTCGCTCACGAACATCGCCAACATCCACCGACACCACCGGCACGCCGCAGGCCATGGCTTCCTTGACGACCATCGGCGAGCCTTCGTGAAGGGAAGTCAGGATCAATACGTCGCTGGCATTGATCCAAAATGGAACGTCGCTATATGGGACACCGGAGAGCATGTGCAACTGGGCATCGACTCCCTGTTTCTTTAATTCCTGAACCGCGCCCTGTGCCAGCCAGGGACGCTTCACCGGGTCGCCGGTATTCGCCGGGAAAAGCACATGAAATGTCCCGGGCCCCCATCCCAGTTTCCGGCGGCATACCCCGCGGTCCATCGGCTTGAACCGCTCCAGGTCAATCCCGCAGGCAATGACCCGCACGAGCGGGGTTGAGGGTTCAGGGTTGAGGGTTGAGGGTGGGCGGCTGAGGGGCGAGGGTGGGGGAGGGGAGCCGAACGGCAACGCTTTAAGCAGGTGGGGGGCTACAACAACCACGCCCGAGGCCCGGCGAGCGGCTCTTTTCGAACAACGAACGCCATAGCCCGAAACTACCTTTCGAACGAGGCCGGACAAATTCTCCCCTAACAAATCCGAGCCGTGGAAGGTCACAACGACGGGGACGGACCGCGGACGGCGAGTGATTCGGTCGGCCATCACCCCGCCGTACATCACGTGAATGAGGTCCGGATCGACCTCGGCCACCGCCTCCGCGATTCGCCGCTCCATCCGGTAGTAGATCAACGGCCCTTCCTTTTTGCGGTCGAAATACAGCACCTTGACCTCTATACCAGCGGCTTGCAGTCCCCTGACCTGTTGCTCGACGAAGGTCCCCAACCACGGCTTGTCCGGGCTTGGGTAGATATTCGTTATGGCCAGGATCTTCATGAAAGAAAGCTGAAAGCTGAAAACCGAAAACTGAAATTGGGAAAGCAGAAGGTTGTAAGTTGCAAGCCGACCATATTCTTAATATAGTCACTCACAACAGCTTGCATCTGCGGGCTTGAGCATCGAGGCGGGGTATCGGCGAAAAGAATCAGGGATTGAAACCGCCTGCATGTGGCCTTATTCTTGCTAAGTGTTTTGTCCAGAATGTTCTTAGTGTACGGATGAAGGCACCGCTAGCTATCCTCATTTTTTTGGTGGAGGCCGTTTCCCTCTCCCGCGGAGCGCAGTGGTATGTGAGCACCAACGGTACCGGCATTGGGACGTTTGCCAGCCCATGGAATCTGCAGGCCGCGCTGACCAATTCCGCCATTAATGCCGGCGATACAGTTTGGCTGCGTGGTGGAGTTTATGTGCCAACGGCCACCAATGTGGCTTCGGGCGGCGCGGTTCAATGGTGGGTCAACCTGACAGGGGCGGTTAATAATCTCATCACGTTCAGGCCTTACACGAATGAAGCCGCCAAAATCGATCGCGAGTGGTATCTCAATGACTCCGGTTTTCTTCGGTTCCGAGACCTGGAGTTCTACGACTCCATGAAGGGCCACAACCCGACCAACAACAGCTATCCGTCTGGTCCGTGGGTCCATTTTTCCTGTGAAGGAGACGGCCCGGGCGGTAACGAATGGATCAACTGCGTCATTCATGACGTTGACAATGTCTGGGAAAAAAATGCCTCAGGTGCATCGGTTCGCGGCTGCATCATCTGGCATGCCGGGCTGAATCATTTGGAGCATGTTTGTTATCCCTCACCACAAACATTCTCTGGCAACATTGTGGCGTGGCATGTCAATGATGTGATCGAACATCCTGGATATAATAACTTTTTAATGCAATCCAACGTCATATTCGGAGGTGGGCAGACCACCACCGACGAGTCCAGAGATGTTCTGTTAGACGATCCCACCAAATCATGGACGGTAGCATATAATTACCTATATAACTATTACCCCAACGGGCCTCGCTACTCGATGTTTTATCCGCAGATGTTTTCTTATTCTCAAGGGTCAATTTGCGTAATGAATTCAAATGTGATGGCTTCCCCAAATCCTATTGTGTTCGCCGACGTAGCATTTTCCTCGGTATCAATACTCGGAAACACCATTCACATGAACGCATTGGATGGCGGGAATGCCTTGGAAAGGGTGGGACACCAGGGATTGTGGACGGTGAATAACAATCATTATACGGCACAGAGTCCAGCCTCCGTTGTATTCTACGATAACAATACTTCGCTCACCTTTGCGCAATGGAAGTCAACCTATCCCGGATTAGACACTGCCTCAACTGCAACTAACTCCGTATTCCCGCCCGATCAGATCTATGTCATCCCAAATCAAGACCAGGCCAAGCGCGCCCACATTGCGGTTTATAATTTCACTCACGCGGGCAACGTCACCGTGAATCTTTCTGGGGTTCTTAGCTCCGGAGATGCCTATCAGCTTTACAGCGCGCAAAACTACAACGCCGGAGCGATTCGCTCCGGGACCTTTAATGGCACGAGCATTAGCATTCCTATGACGAATCTCACTGCCGCTCATATATTGTACGGCACGAACTGGGGGCTTACCGATCCACCGCCGACCAGTCCCGAGTTTGGCGCGTTTGTGCTGATTGGATCCCCCGGATTCGCTAATGCCGCTCCAACCATTTCCACACTCCCCAACACGACCGTCGCCGAAAACACCGCCACGCCGCCTCTGGTGTTCACCGTATCCGATGTCGAGACCGCCGCGTCCAATTTGACCGTCACCGGCGTCTCGTCCAACCTCACCCTGGTTCCCAACACCAACATTGTCTTCGGCGGCTCGGGCTCCAACCGCACCGTCACCGTCACCCCGGCGCTCAACCAGAGCGGCACGGCGACCATTACCCTGACAGTTAGCGATGGGACGGCCGCCACCAGCACCAACTTTGTGCTGACCGTCACCCCGGTCAACGATCCGCCCACGATCTCCGGCATCCCCAACACGGCCGTCGCCGAAGATACTCCCACGGCCCCTTTGCCGTTCACCGTGTCCGATGTCGAGACCGCAGCGTCCAGCCTGACGGTCACCGGCAACTCTTCCAACCCCACTCTGGTTCCCACCAATAACATCGTCTTTGGCGGCTCGGGTTCCAACCGCAACGTCACCGTCACCCCGGCGGCCAGTCAAAACGGCTCGACCACCATCACCCTGACGGTCAGCGATGGCACCGCCGCCACCAGCACGAACTTTGTCCTCACCGTCACCGTGGTGAACAACCCGCCTTCGATCTCCGGCGTCCCCGACACGACCGTCGCCGAGAACACCGCAACGCTGCCGCTCGCGTTCACCGTTTCCGATGTCGAGACCGCCGCGTCCAATTTGACCGTCACCGGCGTCTCGTCCAACCTCACCCTGGTTCCCAACAGCGACATCGTCTTCGGCGGCTCGGGTTCCAACCGCACCGTCACCGTCACCCCGGCGGCCAACCAGAGCGGCACGGCGACCGTCACCCTGACCGTCAGCGACGGCACCGCCTCCGCCAGCACAAACTTTATCCTCGCCGTCACCGCCGTGAACAATCCGCCCTCGATCTCCGGCGTCCCCAACACGACCGTCGCCGAAAACACCGCCACGCCGCCTCTGGCGTTCACCGTATCCGATGTCGAGACCCCCGCGTCCAATCTCACGGTCACCGGCGTCTCGTCCAACCTCACCCTGGTTCCCAACAGCAACATCGTCTTCGGCGGCTCGGGTTCCAACCGCACAGTCACCGTCACCCCGGCGACCAACCAAATCGGCACCGCGACCGTCACCCTGACCGTCAGCGACGGCAACACCTCCACGAGCACCAACTTCGTCCTGGCCGTCGGCCAGGGCGGACGCCCCGCAGTTAAGGTTTACGTGCCGATGGAGGCCGAGGCCGGCACTCTGACAGCCCCAGTCCAGAAAGGCAGCGATAGCAGCGCATCCGGCGGCCAGTTTGTTTCCTCCGACACGGCCGACCAAGGGACCGACCAGCTCTCGTTTGTGCTCGGGGCATCCGATGATTATGTCGTTTGGTGCCGTGTTCTGTCGCCGGATTCCAGCCACGATTCCTTTTATGTTGCGGTCGATAACGGCCCCGAGGACATTTATGACACGGCTGAGGGTACCTGGACGAACGTGTGGCAATGGAGCATGGTCAACGGCCGCGCGGGGGGTGCGCCACTGACGGTTAACCCCCGAGTTTTTAGCCTCTCGGCGGGATCTCACTTTATTACGTTCAGAGCCCGAGAGGCTGGCACAGGGCTCGACCAAATCCTGGTCACCAACGATCGCAACTTCGTGCCTGAGGAGATCTTCTCCCCCCAGCCGCCGCAACTCGCGATGAATCTGCCGGGACAATTGTGGATTGCCAACGCCGCGAATACCACGTGCCAAATCTGGACCACGACCAACCTGGCGGCACCCGTCTGGGAACTGCGAGACACGGTGAGCCTTAACACCTCGCCACAGTTATGGGTGGACACGCAAGACATCACGGCTCCTCAGCGCTATTACCGGGTCGTTATACTCACCGGAGTGTTCATCCCCCCCGCGCCCCAACTACTGATGAACCTGCCGGGTGAACTGTGGATCGTTAACGCCGCCCATACCGTGTGCCAAGTCTGGGTGAGCACGGCGTTGGCGCCACCGACCTGGACGCTGCGCGAAACTTTGACTGTCACAAACTCGCCCCAGTTGTGGGTGGACACGAACGCCGCTTTACTTCCGGAATCTTACTATCGTGTCGTGGTGACGCGTTGAATCGGATTGAAGGCACGCGCGGGATAATGCTGGAACGCGGGCAGGGCTCGGCGTTGGGCGGTCGCCCTTCCCATTCGCGGCAGCCAGATCCGGACTCCCGCCAGTGGCAGCAGGAACGCCGGGATGGCCAGGCGCATGGCGCTGCCGGTCATGAAAACTAGACCGAACGCCAACAGCGCAGCGGAGAAAGCCCGTGGCCAGCCGAACGACTGCCGCATCACCGCTTGGATACCCATCGTCAGCATCAGGGCAAGGGCGACTGCGCCGAGGAATCCGTGCTCGGATAGCAGACGGGTGAATTCTGTATGACTTTTGTTGGAGACGCCAACGGCTTGCTTGCGGGCTTCACGCGCCAGGCCTACGCCGACGCCGAGAACGGGGTGCTGGAGGAACACCAAGAGGTCACCCTCCATCAGATCTCCGCGGCCACTGAGATCGGTGCGGGCGTAGCGGCGCTCGAAAGCACCACCCGTAAAGGCATCGAGCTGAGGGGCGATCACGAACCTGCTCACCACCACTAACGCCAGTCCGAAAAGCAGCACGAGCGTAAAGCGTCGGACGTCTTTAACGAGGAAAGCCGTCCCGGCGAGGATGGCCGCCCCGGAGTAATAGAGGCCAGAGCGCGAAAAGGTCAGGGCAGCCTGGATCCCAAACCAAACGAATAAGGCGACGAGCGAAGCCTTCCAAAGGAGGCTTCCGTTTTTACCTGTCAGCAGCAGAAAGCACACTACCATCCCCAGGGCGAGAGCGGCGGCGACCTGATTGGGGCCAAAGCCGCCACTGGAATCGGCGTTGGCAGAAGCCCCAAATTGGATTTCAGTGGTGCGAATGCCGAAAAAGGTCACGGCCGCGACACCGGCGACGGGGGCAAGCATTGCGACGAGGCAACGGATCACGTCATTACGGGTCAAAAGCCGACCGACCAAAAAGTAGCCGCAAGCGGCGTAGGCGAGGGGACCGGAAAGCTCGAAGCTAAGGATCTGTCGTAAATCGCCAAAATTCGGGACGGCAATCAGGGTCAGCAACGCGCCAGGCAGCAACAGGGCAAAATAGAGGAGCGGGAGGTAAGTCGAGGTCCGTTGCCGCCGGAAAAGCAAGGCAACGGCGACAATGAGAAAGAGCGCGTATTTACCGTACTCCCAAAACACCCGGGCGTCAGTCATGCGCCAGAGCGTTTCGGAGCCAACGAGATAGGCGCACGCGGCAACAACCCAGGGCGTCGGGTAGCGGCAGAGGATCAGGAGTAGAGCGATCGCAAGCGCGGCGAGGGCATGGAGCGTGGATACGTAGGGGACCAGCTTCATGGCGAGGCCAAGAGGCACATGGAGGACGATAAATAACAACATGGCAAGAGACCCGACCGTTGGCTTCGCCAGGGTTTGTGCCCCCACGAGGGTCGGGCGGCGCCCGAGCACGCGGATCGTCACCGGAGGGTTCATTTTCGGAGGCTTAATGAGTAGAGCCGACCTAAGTGCTCGGCCAGCGCGGGTTGCGAGTGATGCGACTGCACGTAGCTGAGCGCGCGACCCGCGATATCGTTTTGAGCCTGCGGGTCGCACAGTAACTCGCGGGTGGCGGAGATTAATCCCGGCAGGTCACCGGACGCCGCCAGGCGACCTCGTATCCCGCCGCCGAGCAAGTCAGGCATGTCGCCAACGCTGGTTCCGACGACCGGAACACAGGAAGCCATCGCTTCAAGGACTGCGTTGGGTGTGCCCTCATAATCCGAAGTGAGCAAGAGCAAGTTGGCGCGCCGGTAAAGGGAGGCGACATCAGTAACCCGACCCAGGAACTCCACCTTCCCGGGCAGCAAACCGCGGCGAGCTGCCTGGGCCTCCAATTCGGCTCGCAGCGGGCCGTCGCCGGCAATGATCCCTTTAATGGGAAGACTCGAGTCCAATTGCGCAAGGACCTGGAGGAAGAGGTCGAAACGCTTTGGGGGCACCAGCCTACCGACACCGAGGATGGTAAAAGGATCACGATCCCGGGAAGAGACGGAGACAAATTGCGACTCGTCAACGACATTGGGGAGGAAGAAGATCCGTCTTTCCGGCACGCCCAGGCGCACAAGCTTCGCCGCGGCTGCCCGTGAATTCGAAGCCAATACTCTGGGCAAACGCAAACTGGCGCGACCAAGCGGGGCGCCAAGGTCGGCCAATTCGCTCAGTACGTTACTGCGGATGGCGCCGATGTCGCGGGAGCCGGCAAGTCGCGCGGCGATGGCAGCGTAGAGGTTTACATAGAAGTGCTGCGCCTGGACGACGTGCGGTTCAAACTCGCGCACCGCGCGCGAGATGGCGAGCAACCGTTTGAGCCGAGACGAGGACCGGTCGATGGACACGACGGGAAAGCCCAGCTTACGGATCTGCGCCTCCCAAAACTCACCGCTCATCAGAGAGAGGACGCGGACAGAAGCCCCGGCATCCTTGAGAGCCTGAAGCATGTAAAAGAGCTGCCGCTCTGCACCCCCTTGCCCAAGAGTTCCGGCGATAAAACAGATCCGGAGGCCGGCCAAGAGACTGGAGGATGGAGAGACCACCTCGGGCTTTTGATCGCGCTGCGCATCCATCAGCCGCAAACCTCTCTCCCCTTCGGAAGGGGAGAGGGGGAAACCAAGGCGTGCAAGCATTCGACTGTTCATGGGGAAGGGGAGGCGGAAACCGGGCTGAACCTGAAGAGGCATGCTCACGACGCGAAGGCTAGGCGTTACGAAGGACGGGATCATCAACAATTGGGCCCGCTGTCTCCGCGCTGCCACTGGTGGATTCAGATCTTTTCCTGAGCGGCCCCCAAGCGGCTTCCAAATAACCCCCAATTGCGTCCTGCCAGGCTTCGAGCGAGTATTGGCGGGCGGTTTGGATTGCCTGACGCGACATCGCTTCGTAGCGAGCCGGATCACCGAGGGCATACTCGATGGCGCGAGCAACCGCCTGGGGGCTTGGCTCGTCGAGGACCACACCACAACCGGTTCCGAGCAAGTGGGGCAGGACAGAAACGCCGGTAGAAATCACCGGCAGCCCGGTGGCCAAGGCTTCGAGGACAGCCTTGGGAAATCCCTCGGACGAAGTGGAAGGGAAGACGAACAGCGAGGCGAACTGGAGTCTTTTCATCACCTCGTCATGGCCAAGCTTTCCGGCAAACTCAACGCGGTCCGCCACCCCCAGCTCAGCAGCAATCCGCCGGAAATCAGGAATGGCTGGTCCCTGGCCGACAATCTCGAAGGTGACGTTCGCGAACCGGCTGGCGAGCAGGGGCAAACTTTGGATCACGGTGCCGGCGCCTTTGGCCTTTTCCTGGCGGGCGACAATGATGAGGCGTCCGCCCGCGGCAGGGCACGCGCGCTTCCGGGCAAAGGTTTTCAACTCAGCCTCGGTGAGGCTGGAGGAAAAGACCCAGCGGACGGCGGGATTCCTGACCGAGGGAGAGGCGGTGCCGCCGCCCGTGGCGAGCATCACATTTTTTCCTCCGGCGTAGCGCTCCATAAACCAGCGCCAGAAGTGCTCGGCCCAGGTTTCCGGCTTGAACCAATTGCCGCAATGCCGAACGAACAGTGGTTTGCCGGATACCAGAGACAAGACCATACCGACGGTTCCAACGTCCCCGGGAATCGGTGCATGGACCGCGTCCGCCTGCCGGAATTGGCGCAGGATCAGGGGGAGATTGCGCAGAAGCCAGAACGGGAACACGAGTTTACGCTGAAGATCGTGGCCATGGGGAACGGTCAGGGCGGCGATGGACAGGTTGTGTCCGACGAGCGGGGACTCACAAGGACCGGGGTTACTGCGCTGACAGGGGACCAACAGGACGGTAGAATCAAAGAGTTCCGAGATGGCTTTCATCTGGAAAGGAAAGCCGCCGTCGGTGGCAAAGCCCGAGGGAGACGCAGCCGAGGCCCAGGTTGGTTTGTGCGAGAAGACGACCAAACGCATGGGGTGCCGGCCAGCACCCGAGGGCCCCCCGTTCGGCTCAGATGCAGGCTCGCGAAACATGTCCGACCGGCTTCGGTAGCTGTTCGCTGGAGGGCCGAGGATCTCGTAGGGAGCAAGCCTGAAGGGGAATTTCGATTTACTGCGCGGGAGGCGCGCCTTGACTCTCAACAGGGTGCCTTCCAAGCCGCTGAGCCGACAGCGGAACTGGTCAAGATCGCGGGTCAGGCCCAGGCGGTGCAATTCAAAAGGCGATGCCCCCGGGCCATTCACGCCGTACTCGACGGTCAGACCGGTAACATGTCCCGCCCTTTTCACCTCGGCAAGGGTTTGGGAGTTGTAAGAACCGGCCGGGTAGCAGAAATGCAACACGGGACGGCCGAGCCAGGATTCCAGTTTCGCCTTGGCCCCGCTGATTTCCCGCCGCAGGACCTCGGGGTCTTCGACCTTATCCAGTTGGGGATGGGAATAGGAGTGGCTACCGATCTCCAGAACCGAGGGGTCCAACGCGCGGAGATCGTCGATGCCGGCGAGGCGAAAGTCCGCAGGCACAAAGCCGGGGTCCACCGTGGCGAGCAAGGCCTCGATTTGGGCGAAATGATGCTGTCGTTGGGCGTCAGGCAATCGACGAAGGGCGCTCTTCATGGTGGTGATCGCCCGGGCTACGGCGTCGTCACTATGCAAGCGGAAGCGGAAGCGGCCGTCGGGAAAATCCATCTCGAGCTTCCGGCCCTTATGCCACTGGCACACGACGTCGATCTTATCGGTCCAAAGGAGCTGGTCTGTTCCGGCGAGTCCCGCGACGACAAAAAGGCAGCCTTTAAGGCCCAGCTTTTGCATAACGGGGTAGGCCAACTGGACGATGTTTCGGAAACCGTCATCGAAGGTTAATGTAACTTTGCGATCCATCGAATCTCCGTTCTTCAACAACTCTACGCCCTCGGTCAGCGAGACAAAAGTGTACCCGCGCGCGAGCAACGCCTCCATCTGCCGGTGGAAAACCTGGACAGAGATATGGCGGGGATCGTGTTGGTGCCATCGGCTCGGAGCGGTGCAAACGCCATGGCCCCAGAGGATGGTCCAACCGGGCGCGCGGGTCCGTGATTCGAGCAACCGCTCGGCGCCGGAGCGGCTCAGGGTCTGCCAGATGAGCTTTGCGCCACGCATGGGTCAGTCCATTCTGCCGTGATTGATTCTCGAGGCGAGTTTCAGGCGAGCCGGTTCGATCGGACGGTCCGAGGCAAGGCGGGCGTAGGCAGCTTTGAGCGTCGAGCCGGCACTGAGCCAGGTGAGTTCTTTACTGGCGTACTGGTGGCATCGCTCGGCATAGATCTCACGCTCGCTTTGAACCCGCTGAAGGAATTCGATCAAACCGGTGGTGAGCTGAAATTCCGGGAGACAAAAACCGACGCGCTCCCGATCGACGACCAGGCTGAAATCGCCCACAAAGGGGGTCAACAGAACCGGAACGCCGCAGATGCAGTATTCCGCGAACTTGGTGGGCGAGGCGACGCGATTCACGGCGGCGTTAGCGCGCAGGAGAAATCCGACATCGGCCAAAGGCAGGGTCTTCAATACCTCCTCATGTGTTAGCGAGAGGATGCGATAGTCTTCGACCCGCAAAGCCCCGGCCTGGGCGGCTTGCGAAAAGCGAGCCTGATCGCCCGTGAGGATCAAGAAAAATGATTGCGGGAACCGATCTCTGATTGCTTTGAAGAGGGCCACCATCTCGTCGGCCATCTGATATTTTCGATAGGAGCCGGCATAAACAAAGACCAGGCGGTCGGCCACGCGGTAGTCCTGTCGCAACCGCGTTCGGGACGAGAAATCCAAGTGGACGGCAGCATCGGTAGCGCAAGGAACAACGCAGCTCTGGCGAGGCGGGAGCTGATACTTGTTCAGGTAGTGATTTCGCATGGCCTCCGACACGAAGACCACGCAATCGGCGGAAGCCAGAATACGCCGTTCCTCGCTTTCAAGTTCGGCAATCCAGCGGCGATCGGGCGTTTCAGTGGCAAACTCGTATTCCTCGGGGCAGGCGCCGTGGACGTCCCAGAGCAGCCAACGGCGGCCGCCCCCGCGCACGTGTGTGGCAAGCAGGGCAGCGCTCTGTCCATGGGCGTGAATACCATCGACACGGAGCAGGCGGGCAAAAAGCAACACCACGAAAGCATGGATTCGGTTGGTCAACCAGCGGAGCCATCGGCAGCCCCCGGTAGGCAAGGCAGGCCAGTAAAAAACCGTGCACCCGGCATCTTTTTGGAGGGCAGATCGAGCGCGGAACAGTTTGCGGAGCGGCAGCCATTGGCGGGGCGGCACCAGGGCCAGGAGGGTAAGCCTAGATGAACCGACCAACGCGTAGCGCAACTCAGAGACGATACGAGTTCGGCCCCCCGCCGCCAGGTTAGCCTGGGCGGATGTTGTCAGCATTAGAATCCGCGGTTTCACCGGCTGCTTAATTGTATCCATGCGATTGAAACCACAAAATGGACGGCCACTGAAACCGCAGAGACGCGATAAACGCGGAGAATACACCGATCAAGACCTCTGCACTCACCGCGACAGGAATCGGAGTGAAATGTCACGGATCATTTCGGCGGCATGGCCATCGCCAAAAGGATTCCGGCCGCTGGTCATTTTGGAGTACTCGTCGGCATTATCGAGAACCCGCGACACTTCCCTTTGGATCACTTCCGGATTGGTGCCCACCATGCGTGAGGTGCCAGCCTGCACAGCTTCCGGGCGTTCGGTCGTGTCGCGCATGACAAAGACCGGTTTGCCGAGACTCGGCGCCTCCTCTTGAATTCCGCCAGAATCGGTGAGCAAAAGGCAAGAGGCTTCCATCAAACGGACGAACGGGAGATAAGGCAGAGGTTCGAGCAGATGGACATTGGGATGCCGGTTGCGCCCGAGCAACGCTTCGACTGGTTTTCTGACATTCGGGTTCAGGTGGACGGGATAGATGAAATGAACCTGGGGATAACGGGCGGCCAAGGCGGAAATGCCTTCGCATATCCCGTTGAACCCGTTGCCAAAACTCTCGCGCCGGTGGCCGGTAATCAACACCAAGCGGTGTCCATCCAAAGTTTCGGCCGGAAGTCCGGGAACGGTTTTCGGGTGTGACGCTAACATGTCTCGCGCCAGGAGGAGGGCGTCAATGGCGGTGTTGCCCGTAACGTGGATCTTTTCCGAAGGGATGCCCTCGGCCAGCAAGTTAAGGCGGCTTTGCGGGGTTGGCGCAAAGTGGAGACTGGCGATATGGCTGGTAAGAACCCGGTTGGCCTCCTCGGGCCACGGCGCGTTGAGGTCGAAGGTCCGCAACCCGGCCTCGACATGTCCGATGGGGATACGGCGGTAGAAGGCTCCCAGAGACGCGGCGAGGACGGTCGCGGTGTCGCCTTGAACCAACACCAGATCGGGGCTTAGTTCGGCGTATACCCGATCCAGTTCGACCAGGGCACGGGCGGTGAAACCGGCCAGAGTCTGTCCGGGCAACATCAAATTCAAATCCACCTCCGGGCGGATGCCAAAGACATCGAGCACCTGGTCCAGCATCTGACGATGCTGGGCGGTGACGACGACGCACAATTCGGCGGAGTCAGAGTCCTGAAAGGCGCGGACAACCGGCGCCAGTTTGATGGCTTCGGGCCGGGTTCCGAAAACGACCATGACTTTGGGAAGAGGCATACGTTAGGCTGAATCCAAAGGCCGGCTCAGTGGACCGAATGAAGGGCCTCGACTGGAAGGGAAGAATTATTCCCCAGGGGAAAAGCGCTCGCCGCCCGCGCGGTGCCGGAAGGTTTCTCCGACAGGAGGAGCAGTGTCCCGGCGACCCGTTGACCGCACCTGCCATCGAGGGTTTCGCCAAAGGTGTCGCGCATAAAAGCGCGGCGGGCCTCGCTTTTGACTTTGGGATTGGCAATCGCTTCGGTGATCATGCGAGCCATATCGTCCTTCGACTGGGCGAGGAAGCTCCCGCCGCTTTGGGCGACGGGCCAGAAATGGTCGAAGCGGATGTGGCGTTTGAATCCATCGCAGGGCGGCAGGTGGCTGCCGGGTGGATCGAAATCGAGGTTAATGACCGGCTTATCCTTGAGATAGAATTCAAGGGTCACCGTGGATGCGGCGTTGATGCCCAAAGCCGCGTGGTGAACCAAACTGCAGTAGAGGGTGAGATCTTCCGGCAGAGGCGTGGCCCATTCCGGGTCCCAGAGCATGGGCGGGAACACGACATCGTCGATCTTCTGTTTTGCGCGGGCAACCAACTCAGGGCTGATGTGCTTGATGTAATTGCGAACTACAAGCTGGGGCTTGGGCTTGAGGTTGGAGTTTTGGACGAGGTGAATGACCCAATCAACGTGGCGGAATTCGTCCGGGAAATGCTTCAGCAACCCGGTGGTATAAAGAATGAACGGCCGCGCAGGATCGATGCCGACGCGCCGGCACAGCTCATCACGGGGCTGGATGAACTCAGGCTTGAGATGGAAGTCGAGCTGAGGCGTTCCGGTGACGAATACATCTTGAGGGCGAAGCCTTGGGTACTGCTCAAGCAACTGGCGTTTCATGGGCGCATGCCAAACGAACCAATAGTCGTAAGGGACCATAATGCGGCTGCGAGAAGTGAGGTTATCCCAGGAAAAGATGAAGCCGGCGGTTTTGATGCCGAGTTTTTTGGCGATCCGGAGCGGCAGTTCACCGGCCGGTCCGTGGATATGGGAACCGTTGAAAACCAAATCCGGTTTCAGGCGGTTGAGAAGCTCGTCGAACTCGCGCGTGGTCCGAAGCCTCCATTGCAGGTGACGTTCCGCCGAACTCAAGGCGTGGAGGCAGGGATTATTGGCCAGGAGCCGAGAGGTCGTTTTGACGGCCCACCGTTGCCATTGTTTTCCCTGTTGCCGGGCGCGGCGGTCACGCAACTCCCAGTTATTCTGGGCGACTTTGCTCCAAACCCAACGCTCGTGCGCGTTTTCGACGAGGTTGCGCAGGTAGACCGGGAGCCAGTGGACTGGGTACTCGCGAAGAGGAATAAACTCGTGCACATAAGGAGCAACGAGGGACCGGAGTTCTTCGGTGTCGACAACCGACAGGACCGTAATCCGGGCCTGCCCCTGGAGGACCTTTAGAGTATCCGAGTACAAGAAGTTGCGGACGGCCTCTCCGCGCGGAATAACCAGGACGATGTGCGGCTGCCGGGACATGGACGCTTGGTTCAGGAAAGAGGACAGAGGTTCAGAGAGATTGGTTTCATCGGGGGAGGGCGGCATTTTGCGAACCGAGCTTCGGCCGAGCCGGCTCGGAATCGGCGATCGCCGTTTTCAGCATCAGGGCATCGGCCAGGAACTTTGCGGCCCAGTTCGGGTAACCCAGCGACCCATAGCCGGCCCAAAACGGGGAAGCGCCCGGCACGGCACCCCGGATATCTGCATCGTTGGTTGCCAGGTCCTGCCGGCGTTTGACCTCGTCGATCTGCGCGACCGCGGCGGCGAACAGGTGCTCGTTGGCGAGCTGCCGGTGGAGTTTGAGCCAAATCAGGGCGAATTGCACGTTGCCCACCAGGCAGGAAAAACCGCCCACAAAACGCCAGGACGGCTGGACGAACGCCGGAAGAGCCCGGCCCCGACAGGGGACGTTGCGATCTGCCTCGCCCTGGCTGTCGCGCAAACGGCACATGGCCTGCCTGACGCAGTCAAGGACCTCAGCCGTTTGATCCTTTGGAAGGAAAGGGGCGCACTCGAGCAGGCCCTCGTAAGTATAGGCGACGGTGTGAGTAAGCGGGTCAGCATTTTCCGAGAACGCCATCCGGGAAATCCAGCCGTTTTTATCCCGCAAGGAGAGGACCCAGCGAACGTGCTGGGCGGCAGCGGTCAGGAACCGCTGATCTCCGGTAACTTCGGCGACCTCACACAAAGGCCAAGCGACGTAAGTGTAGTAGGCATGCGGGATGCTTTTATGTGAGCCACGGATCCAGGAGCCGTCAGCCGATTGCAGGGAGGCGATCCAGGTGGCGGCCCGAACGGCGGCGTCCAACCAGCGAGTCTCCCTGGTTTCCCGGTATAGGGCGATCCATCCCTTCATCACCTGGGCAGTATCGAACACCAAAGGATGCTCACCCGTGCCGGGCCGGCCGGGGATGGCGCCGGAGTCGGCCTGGATGCTCAACTCCCAAGCGCCCATGCGGATAGCCCGATCGAGGTACTCCTGTTGGCGGTTGACCCGGCCGTAGGCGAGAAAAGTAGGAATGATATAGCCGGTGGTCTCGGGATAGGGCTTTTGCCAGCCATCCTTGAGGAACCATCCGATCGCGACACCTCCGACCCGAGTGACATCCTGGGCCTGGCAGAGCCAGCGCATGACAGCGGCGAGGTGTTCGGAATCGTCACCGGAGACGCCGGGCCGTCGGCGGAGGTCGCGGAGGATCGCAGAGAGCGCAGCCGGGCGCACAGCCAGCCTGGCCACGGCTTTTATTTTGGATTGAATGCCCATTTTTTGTCGGGCGACTTACCAACCGGAAAGGACGGTCTTGCGCTGCACCACGTCAAGCATACTAATGCTTTCGTCTTCATAATAGGAGTCGCCGACGACATGAGTGGTGGAGACTTCCTCGAAGATGGCTCCGTTTACGCTGCTGAAGCTGTGCCAGGTGCCGCGCTCGACCAGGACTTTCTGGCCACGGCGCATGTCAATCACTGAACCATTGACTTTGACCTGCAAGTCACCCCAGATCAGTTGAAAGGTTTCTTCCTTGAGCAGATGGCGATGGTTTGGATGACGCTGTCCGGGCAGGACCAGGATGAGTTTCTTGCAATAGGTCCGGTTGACGACATTCACGATGAGCGCTCCCGTTTGCCGGAACTTCTCAATGCCCAAATGGTGGGAGAGTTCGATCTCGTCATCATCGGCCAGCACCAGGTGAGCCTCGGAAAGCATGCCTTTGGCGTCGTGGATGATCCGCCGTATTTCCAGCACCTTGTCAAGATCGGCCCGTTCCAAAACCGGCTCGCGTGTGGCGTAATCGCGCGTGGCGGTATAGACGGTGCGCAAACGCCCGAATTCGCCGCTGGTGGTCTGCCCCGGCGAGCAAGGCATAGCAAAGAAGACATCAGTCTTCGAGATGGTCTCACCCTTGCAGATAGGCCGGGCGGCGAAGACGCCTCGTTTCAAAGACAGGAGTGAGTCCAATTCGTCCTGGGTGGTCTGCTTGTTGGTCCCGGTACCGTTGATCGCCCTGGCGCGCAAGGCGGCGGCGATCCAGCGCTCGGTTTGGTCGGGATCCATGGAATACGCGTTGAGTTTGATCTGGGGTGTGGCCAGCCCAACATGACGCTCGAGGACGCAAGCGCCGCGGCTGACGGCAGCGGCCACGACGTCGAGGTTGTCCGGAGCTTCATGGCCGGAGTATCCCACGGGGACACCGGGGTAGCGATACGCCAGGCGAGTCAGGAAGCCCATGTGAACGTTCTCGTTCCGGGTGGGGTAGAGCCCAACACAGTGAAGCAAGGCGTACTCCGTTTTACGGTGGTTGAAATAACTGGCGAGATTGTCGATGTCGTAAATCGACACGCCGCCCGTTGAGGCGATCACCGGCTTTCGCGTTTCGGCAATCGCCTCAATCAGGGGCCAATCGTCCGCGCTGCAGCTTGCGATTTTAATGATATCGACACCATGCTCGACACACCGGTCAACGGAGACCTCATCGAAAGGTGTGACGATGACACCCATCTCCTGTTGGCGCGCCTCCTCAATCAACCTCCGGAAGTCGGCGTCCGAAAGCCTGGTCTCAAGAAATCGCGGGATATGTTTGACGTCCTTGCGATTCTTGAAATCGGGGTGGATGAAGGTGTCAAGATCGCGATACTGGAACTTGACCGCGGCATGGATGCCTTGCCGACGCTGGATTACGCCCATCGCCTGGATGATTTTCAGGCCGTGGTCCACCTGGCCCTGATGGTTGTTGGCTATTTCGAAGATGAACAGGTCTTGAAATATCGGATTCATATTCCTAAAAGCTATGAATTTCCGGTTCGGACATCCCCCACTCGCGCGCCAGCTTCACCACATCCGGAAGGAGAAGGTTTTTGTCATCGATGTAATAATCCCCAGCGGGCTTGCCAAACATCAGCTCATCGTATTTGACCCCCCATTCTGTCATCTGGCGGCGGGTCTGTTCTTTCCAATCGTCGCCTGTCTTTGAGCCACGCGCCGTGAAAAGCACGATACGGTGGCCGTGGTCGTGCAGGAAGTTAATCGTCCCGATCAGGTCAGGATTTGGCTTTGCCAAAGCATAATTCAGGTTGGGCACGATGCTGGCCACCACACCATCGATATCGAAGACGAAGGTCTTTGGCACTGGCGGCCGGGCACCCTCAGGCCCGGGGGATTCCAGGCACTGCCGAGCCTTTGTGAGTTGGTGGTCGTCATCAATATCGAAGTTGGCACCCATGACATAGCCGAAGATGCGCTGGCCAGTCATGGAGTTCTGTTCGAGGATCACGCGGGTTCGGACGACGTCAATCGAAGCGTTCTGCAGGTAGGTTTGTGGCAACCGCTGCCGAGGCTGGTTATAGGCTTCGGGGACATCGCACTCCACTACGGGGCGAAGCAGCCCGTCCGGTTCGCGAAACCACATTTTGAAGGGCGTCTCGGGCGCGGGCGCCACAGAACGCACGGAATCGAGGTGGGGGTTCACAGCCAGGGATTCCACCATTTGATCGATGTCCGCCGGGTTGCGAACGGGATGCGTGGGGCGCAGGTGGACACAAATGTCTGGGGTGTATCCGTCGTTATCCCTCAACCAGTTCAAGGCATGCTGGAATGTCTCCAAATCGGTGGCCATGTCGCCAGAGATCTCCGGCGGGCGCAGGAACGGTGTCTCGGCTCCGAACTGGCGGGCAATGGCGGCATATTCAGCACTGTCCGTGCTCACAATCGTCCGGGTGACAGACTTTGCCGCGAGGGCGTGTGCGATGGACCAGGCCATCAAGGGCTTGCCAGCCACCAGCCGGATGTTTTTGTCCGGTATGGACTTTGAGCCGCTTCGGGCGGGAATGAGGGCGAGGACTTTCACGCCCTGACTCCCCTGAGCGTTTGTGAGGCAACGGACTCCAGAACGGCGGCATAGCGTGGCAACAAGGCGCTACGGACGAAACAGGTTTCAAACGTTTTTTTCGCGGCGGTCCCCAGCCGGAATCGCTGGTCCGCGTCGTCCACCAGTTCTGCTATGACGGCGGGCATTTGCTCCAAGCAATCAATCAAACGGCAGTTAATGCCGTCTTGAGCTTCCGGGTGGCAAGACACACCGGCGCGCACAGCCACAACGACCTGGGCATGGTTGAAGGCGGAGGGGAGACGGGTCCGCTGGCCGGTGGCGTGGCTCCAGGGGATCAGGTTGAGGTCGAACGGCCGCAACACGGAACGAAGGTCGGGAACAAAGCCGGTGCACTCGACACGCACGAGGTGCTCCTTGAGTCTTGGGGGCGCCTCCGCGATATCCCCGACCACGCGAAGCTTAAGCCCAAGCTGGCTGATTGCGGGCCAGGCTTTGTCGAAAAAGGCCAGCAATCCGTCCCGGCTCGCGGTTGCACCCATGCCGCCAAGGTGGATCAGGATTGGGTGGCGGCCGCTTTCCGGGCGAGTCGCGTCGACGGAGACACTCTCGTAACTCACAGGAATGTAGTGGACGCCTCGCGCGCGGATGGCCGTGATTTCGTCACGCTCGGTTGCTGAGCCGGTAACTACCGCAGCGGCACGCCGAACCAACTCTTCTTCCAAGCTCTTCTGGCGGGGATCAACCGGGCGGTGATTTCTCAGCGCCTTAATGCGATAGAGCCAGTCATGGTGGACGTAGACAACGGGCAGGTCGCCCGAGTGGATGGCGACGACGGCTGGCGCGAAATGCTGCGCCCAGACAAGGCCAGGTTCCGTTTCCTGCACGAGCCTGGTCATTTCCGCCTGCAGATCGCGCCGGCATGAGGGCAAGCGCGCCGGCAACGAGGCGGAAGCTTTTGTCATCAACCGGTCAAGCATGCCAAGAGAGTTCTCCAGCGTGGTAAAGCGGACGGAGCGACAACGTTCCCTGACCTCGGACCAGGTTTCGGGGTCGGCAGCGATTTCCTGGTCGAAGCGTTCCCTGGTATCGCGCGAAGCAAAGTGCCAAAGATCAACCTCATGCCCGAGGTCGGCCAACGCCAAAAGCTGATCGTAGTACATCGCCGAAGCGCCCCCGCGATAATTCGGGGAGAGGGGATCTTCGCTGACGACATAGAGGCAGCGCATCCTTCAGTTCTCCCGAAAACGGTCGGCCTCGGTGACTTCGGCCAGGAGGTTCATGATTCGCTTCCCAGCGGTTTCCCAATTCTGTTCTTGCTCGTACCGGTGCCGAGCCCCCTGGGAGAGGCGACTATACTCGGCCGGAGTTTGAACCAGCCGAAGGATTGCGCCAACGTAGGCGCTGGCAGGACTCTGAGCCGGGAGGACGATTCCGGAACGGTCGTGCGCTACCGAGGTTGCAATTCCGCCGACGTCATTCGAGATGGTCGGCAGCCCAAAGGCTGCGGCCTCGGCTGGCACGATCGGAGATGGATCAAAGGTAGCCGGGTGAATCAAAAAGTGTGATCGGCGGTAGAGATCGACGTACCGCAGCAGTTCCTCAGGAACGCTCTTGCGGAAAAGCCCTGCGAACCGGACGGGGCCTTCAGGCTCACCCTTGAGACCACAAATCGTCAACTCAGCCGGCAGCCCTTGTTGGTTGAGCAACTTGATGGTTTCGATGGCGGTAGGAATGCCTTTCCGCTTGTAGTCACGGCCCACCAGTAACAATTTCAACGGCGAAGAGAGTTTCCGCGCTTGGAATTCTTCACGTTTCGGGACTACATGAGTGGGCAAGGCGCAAGGCATGGGGTGAATGAAAACCTTCCGCTCGGGAATGCCATGCCGGCGAACCAGTTCTCTTTTGCAGTATTCGCTAAAAGTGATGGTCAAGGCGCAATTGCGAACAGCGCATCGTTCCTCCCAGGCGAGGAACTTCAGCGGCAAAAGGCCGAAATTGGCGCCTCCCTCCTGCCAGCCCTCCAGGGTGGTATCGGTATTGAACACCGCTGGCGCTTTTCCGCGGTAAAAGGCGAGCGGCGGGGGAAAGAGACCGAAGACCAGGTCGGGTTCCCATTCGCGTTCGGCCCGATTGAGGGCCCGCGCGCTCAGGCGAGTGATCTGGAGATTCCACTTCAGATAGCGCCGCCGGCAGACCGAGGTGTAGAACCGGTTAAGCACCCGGTCCAACAGCCAACCGTGCTGAGGAAAAGGTCCCACCACGCGGACTTCCGCGCCCTCGCGGAGGAAGGCGGAATGGAAATTGTAATCCACACCGCTCGCGAGGTCCGGATTGCGCGGGTCGTGCCGCAGAGCTGCGTAGAGGATTCTCATCCTGCTGCTGGTTCGGAGGGTTCGATTCCCACGCCGCCAACGACGTTCAGAGGCGGAAGAGTGGTCCGGCCTGGCTCAGCGCCCCGAGGGTTCAGGAACGGACGTTCACACAATAAATAGAATCCGTGGCAGAGCAGCACGACCACTGGGGTGCCCAGCAGGACCAACAGAAAGAAGGCAGCCGCAGGCGGGAGGCCTAACGGGACCAGGAGGTACTGGGTAATCACCTGGAGAAACGGCGCGTGCATGAGATATAGGCTGTAGCCGAAGGTGCCGAGGAACGCCACGGGCTTCCAGGCAAGGAAACGGGGTACCGGGCGCTGTGGCGACACCGCCGCAGAGACCATCAGACTCATCGAGAACAGACCAAGGAGATAGTCTCTCAAATACCAGGGCAGGGCGCGTCCGCCCAAAAGCTTAGCCTCTCGGGTCACGATCGCGCCCGCCAGCGCCACTATGGCCACCAGCGCCCAAGGCACAGCGTCGCGCACGCGGGTCAGAGTGGGTTCTTTCGAGTGAGCCACCCCAGCGCCCAACATGCCGAGCGCGAAGAGCCCTAGGAACTGCGGGCACAGCCCAAAAGGCCCCGTGTTGAGCCAATCGAAATGCAGCCAGCGCAACAATGTATAAGAACTGACGAGTGCAATCAAGGTGGCAGAAACCGCACCCGCCCTCCGCCACAACAGGACCAGGAGAGGAAAAAGAAAATAAATCCGCCACTCCACTGAAATGGACCACATCACATGATTGATGCGGGCTGAGGTGTCATGGAATAGGTCCTGCACCAACAGCAGGTGGCTTAAGATCGCCTTTCCGTCGGCCGGCAGCGCCACATCCCAGTGCGTTTGGGTTTTCAGCCCAATCAGGGTCCAAATCAACAGCAGCGAGAGTCCCAGGGCGAAGAAATAGGGGGGGAGGATGCGGCGCGCGCGGCGCTTGAAAAATAGTAGAGCGCCACCTTGCAGGACGCCGTCGCGCCGGACTACGGGAAGCATCAGGCAAAATCCGGAGAGGACGATGAACACGGCAACCGCCTCGCGAGCAAAGGACATGAGCCAGGTCGCTACGCCAATGAAACCGGATGGCGGCGCGGAGCCCCAATGAATCTGCATGACCGCATGGCCTAAGACGACCTGCAACGCGGCCAGCCCTCGCAATCCATCCAGGTAGGCGAGGTGCGCCGCTGGGGATCTGGCTGTCGGGAATTGAGAACTCATACAGGCCTGCACCTCACGACTCGCGGAACAGCAGGTAACAGCCGAATTCAGGCCCATAGGGGCCGGACGGCTGGAAGCGGATGGGCCTGCCGTCATAGGTCCCTGCCAGCGCAGGTGCACCCCAGATATCATGCACTTCGACGATCCGGAATTTCTGCCCCGTCTTGAGCACATCGCCCAAATCAAGCGCCACCGTGTCCATTTTGGGCCAGTTGTAGAGAACCAGATGAACGCGGTCCGGTTCGTAGCGGTTGACGCGTTTGAAGACATAGACCTCCGCGGGCCGGCCATTCCTGCCCGGCCGGAGCTTGTCGGTTTGGCCGGATTTGGTAGTTGCGTGCAATGTGGCAAGGCTGAATCTGCCGTTGTCAAGGTAAGTGTTGTTCTCGAAGACTACCCTGGCGGGCGGCAGGCCAGCCTTTTCGATGACCTCCGCGGGCGCGACGGTGACGGATACCATCCCGCCGGGCGACCAGAAGGTGTTATTGCGCACGGTCGCCTCGGCGACATTCTTGAGCTCCATGGCACTCGACCCGCCGGTGAAGTAGTTGCTCTCGATCAGGAGCTGGCTGTTCGGATTGCCCCGATAGCCGATATCCACTCCGCGCTTGGCCGCGAGTGAGGGGTGATACGTGCAATTATTGCGGATGATGGCACAGGTCAGCGGATGCTTGCTCCCGCCGATGAGGATGTTCATCTCCGGCTCCCTGGCCAGTTCCGGGGCGTAAGGCACCAACCCGGTGCAGAAGGCGGCGTTGCCTTCAAAGTAGATGTTGCGCAAGAAGGGCGCGGAGCCATAGATTTGAAAACCTTCGCCGGTGTTCTCGAAGACAACGTTGTCCACGTAGCGCTTGGCCGTATGCGCGGCAGTATTCTGAGAATAGAAGCCGTGATCGAGGCTGTTCCAGCCGTTGCGGAAGACGATGTTGCCATAGAACTCGTGGTCGCTGCCGGTGTCCCAACCGGCGACGCCCATGGCGGATGGTTCTTTCTTCGCCGGCGGCTGGACCGAATGCTTGTCGTGAATGACCAGGTTGATGAACTTGAGGCCATCCCCACCATCGCGGGTTTCCACGCCGGAGCCGAAGGGTCCCGTGACCTCCACGCCCCACCACCAAATGTGGTCGCAGCCCTTGTTTGAGGAAATCTGCCCCATGACCGTGGCGCGCGCGCCGGGAACAGCGCGGAAGATGACCGGCTTTTCGCGGGTGCCGCAAATGCCCTCGGGCTTCAGGTCGCCCATCTCGTAATTGCCCGCGCCGATCCACACGATCGTTCCGGGCGGGACGAGCTTCTTGCTGGTGCAGGCCGTCTTGAGGTCAATCGGAGCGTCCTTGGCGCCCGTGTTCCTCGGCCTGCCGTCGGGCGAAACCCAGACCTGACGCGGCTTGAGCTTCGCGAGAATCTCGAGATCCTGCGCGGCCATCTGCGCCACATAACGGTCCATTTCCGCCAGGGTCGGTGTGTCCGCCACAGCCATCAACCCGCCTGCCGTCAGTGCTGCCGCGGCCACCGCCGCCATGATCCAACGCGCCCGCCTGCGCCGCCAGTCCACACTGGCCGGAACAAACAATATCAGAAGCTTTTTCACCATAGGTCTGCAGATAGGATGTTCAGGCGCCAGGCAGCAAAGGCTCGATCGCGGCCATCAACCGCGCCACGCACGTCGGCCAGTTGGCCGTAGTCTCATAATGCAGGCGGGCGCCCCTGGACAAGCCTTCGTAGGCCTCTGGTTGCCTTTGCCACAATCGAACCGCATCGGCGAAAACGTCGGCGCGGCTGCCCAGCGGGAATAACAAGCCGGTCTGGCCGTTGACTACGGCGTTGCGAACACCATCGGCGTCGTAGGCCAAAGTCGGCAGGCCGAAGGCGGCGGCCTCGAGGACGCTGATCACATAACCCTCCGACGAGCTAGGTAATATGAACGCGTCTGATTCCCTGAACAGGCGGTTGAGCAGTTCAAGGTCTTTAGGCTTTGCTTTGTCCAGCAACCCGTACTTGCAGACCTGCTCGGGTGAAATTTGTCCCGGCACCTCGGAGCCGACGACGTGGAGCCGTGTCTTCAAACCGCCGGCGTTCAGGCAGCGCACAGCCTCGACGGCGACGTCGCCTCCTTTCCGAATCCACTCCTTACCGACAAAGAGCAGATCAAAGCAGCCCTTGGCCACCACTTTCTTCCAGGACCGCGCACTGGCAATCTCGCGCCCCGGGTCCGCCACATTGGCGCCAAAAGGCACTATCCTGATCTTGCTTGAGTCTCGACAGCACGAGCGCGCAGCCACCGCCGACCATTCCGCGGGAAAGATCGCCAGCGAACTGCGCCGCAATGCGCGACGCAATGTGCGGCGACACAAAGCCAACGCCACCGGCGTCATGTTCCCAAGTCTGCATCCCGGAAGGTCCTTTTCCGAGTAGCCCGGTGTGATCATGACATCTGCGTAAACCACTACTGGTTTTGTGGTCGGAGTGAATGCGGCTATGGCCATGTCGTTCGTCAGCAGGAGGTCGTAATCCGACCCCTCCAGGCGCTGAGCCACCTGGAGGCCTGTTCGCTTCCCGACGAAGGGATCCAGGAATAACGGATGTCGCTTGCCCAGCCGCCGGTGCACAGCGTTCACCAACCGAGGGACGAGGGGGACCTCAAACGTGAATGGGCCGATGCGCGTGAGCTGGTGCCCCTGACGCTCAATCTCGTTCGCCAAATGGTAGAATGTGCCCGACCCTCGCCGAACGTCCCGGAGATCAGAAACCGCTGCGAAGGCAATTCTCACATTCCTGTACGTGCTCCGGTATCTCCGGAGCCCGGCCCTCCGTAACGGAAACGCAACATTTGGAGTTCTTTCGGGAAGTTGGTGCCTGCAAGGCAGCCGGCGGGAATTGCCCAGCCTAGCCTGGGCGGGCCATTTGTTCGTGCTTAGCCGCCCAAAAACTGTCTTGTCCGTTTGCGCGACATTCTCAGTGGCTCAATCGGCCCGCTTGGCAGACAAACGGAGAGTATCTCTTCATCGACAGCCAACCCCGGATTCGGGACGAAGAAGAGCCAACCCATGCCTATCCGGTTGGTTGTCCTAACGTGATGTTACGTATGGCAATCCCATTTAACCTGCCCACGATCGGACTCTGCGAACTTTGGTAAGGACCACCAACCGGATAGGCACGGAGTAAGACACTAATGGACAGGCACTTACGAAGAAGGGCTCCACAAATCCACCTCAGCTCTCCGCCCTCACCTCTCCGTCACCACACCGTATAATCCCCGTATAATCCCCGTATAATCCCCGTATATTCAATTTGAATATACGGGGATTATACGGGGATTATACGGCGATAATACGGTGTGGTGACGGTGTAATCAGGGGTAGCCTCTGTGGTGCGCAGTAAGTGCCTTTAGGGCAGTGGCTTACGACGTGGCTATCCGGTTGGTTGTCCTGCCGTGATTTGACGTATGGCAATCCCCTTTAATCTGCCCACGGTTGGGCTCCGCGAACCTTGGTA
>Ga0335069_10000720_pt1 | contig 53840 bp, 51 predicted proteins | sample Lox_Sample_11_FD_206714 | JGI IMG/M metagenome (GOLD analysis project Ga0335069, IMG submission 206714) | Soil microbial communities from Loxahatchee National Wildlife Refuge, Florida, United States - Lox_Sample_1.1 | ecosystem: Environmental > Terrestrial > Soil > Wetlands | place: USA... | reverse complement strand
TGCGACCCGTCGTATACGCGCTCCAGTCCAGCGTGTTGGCGCCCGCCGCGCCATCGATCACGCCGCTGACTCCGGCGCCATCACTGAAGGCAAAACTGTCACTGTTCGCATTACCGGTCAGATTCTGAAAGCCGCCGAAAGCCAACGCATGAATGCCGTTCACATAGCTGCCGCTGTTGCTGCCGGTGATGTTCCAGGTCGCCACGACGTTGGCGCCGGTCAACGTATTGCCGCCGGTACCAGCGCCGGCGATCGAATTGATATTGCTGAAACCACCGCCGATGCTCGCTTCGTTGCCGGCAAAGCCCACCGGGGCCGTTGCGGTCAGTGTTACGCTGCGTCCGGTCGTGTAGGCGGTCCAGTTGATGGTATTGGTGGTCCCCGCACCTCCATCGAGCGCGCCGCTCAGACTTCCCCCATCACCAAACACAAAGGTATCGTCGCCGGCGCCCCCGGTCAGATTCTGGATGTTGCTGAACGTACCGCCTATTCCGGTCACCGTCCCGCTGTTGCTGCCGGTGATGGTCCATGTATTGGCGACGTTGTCCGCGGTCAACGTGTTGGTGCCGCCCCCGCCGTCAATGTTGCCCGCCAGTGTGCCGCCGTTCAGCGTGAAGCTGTCCGCCCCGCTGCCGCCGGTCAGGTTCTCGACCGACGAAAAACCATAACCATTCAACGTGCCGGAATTGCCGCCGGTGATCTGCCAATTGTTGGCGGCATCGGGTCCGACGATGGTGTCGCTGCCGGTGCCGCCGGTCAGCGTCACGCTGGCCGCGATGACACTGCCGCCGAAGCTGAGCGTGCTGCCGCCGCCGTTTTGCCCGAAATTGAAGGCGACCGCGCCGGAACCGCTGATGCTGCCCTGGAAGTTGATGTCATTGCCGGCGGTAAATGTCAGATTGCTGGTAGTGGCCCATGAAATCGCGATGCTGTTGCTGAGAAAATCGATGTCTTCCGCAGCGCCATTGGCGCCGCTCGCAGCCGCGGTCGAAATCGTGATATCGGCGGTGCCGAGCTGAGAGCTGATATAACTGTCGGAAAACGTGTCAGCGCCGCCATTCGCGATAGTGCAGGTTGTGCCGTTGTCATGACAGATATCTACGGTGCCCGGATCAAACAGCACCGTTCCCCACACACCGTTGGGCGCGCGCAAGTCCGCAAAACCGGTGACGGACAATTGTTGCTTGCCGGAAATTTCCGCGTACCCGCCGTTGCCGCCATCCGCGCCGCCGCGCGCGCTGATATGGCCATCGAACTGCGTCGTGTCATCCGACCAGACGATGACCTTGCCGCCGTTGCCGTTTTGAACCGCATCCGCGACCAGACTCGCCCCGTTGTCAACCGTCGTGAATTGCGCGTTCTGCACGGCGGGATTCGCTCCGTGTGCGTCGCCGCCGACCAGTATCGTACCGCCGCCGGTCTGGCCGGAAACATTCACCGACGCCCCCGCCGCAACATCGACGGTGTCACCGAGCAACTCCGCCGTACCGCCCTGGACAGCACTTCCCTTCGCCTCCACGCTGCCGGCGATGGTGGTGGCGCCTCCGGACTGCACCGTTATCGTTCCGCCTTGCGCGCCGCTGGCAGTGGTCTGGCTGCCCGCCTCCAGCGTCACGTCCTTGACCGCCTTGAACACGATCTTGCCGTTCGGCCCCGTCACCGCGCTGTTGGCGCTGACCACGCCGCCCTGCCGGATCAGCCCGCCATAAATGCCGACGCTGCCGCTCTGCGCAATGATCTGGCCGAGGTTGACTGCCTGATTGTCGGGCGCGGTGATCTCGACGCGCAGATCAGGCGAATCCGGATTGACCAGCTCGACGCTTTTGCCGGCGGCAAGAATGATTTCTCCACCGTCGTTGCGGATCACTCCGCTGTTCTCGATGCTCGGCGCAACGATGTAAACGGGGCCGCCGCTCGACGTGATCGTGCCCTGGTTGACGATGCCGCCGGCGCCGGAAATTTCGGCGAAGCGGTAGCGGCCGGCGAGAAAATCGGCGTCCGACAATCCCAGCGTGGACACCACCAGTCCCGCGGTATTGATCGACGCGCCGCCGCCGAACGTGATGCCGTTGGGGTTGATCAGCACGACGCGGCCGTTGGATTCGAGCGCGCCGAGGATCAGCGACGGGTCAACGCCGGTCACGCGGTTCAGCACCGCGCTGACCGCCGACTGTTGAATGAACCGGGTGACCTCGTTGGAAGCGATTGAAAAACTGCGCCAGTTGATGATCGCGCCCGGCGAATTGGTGATCTGCAGCAGATTGCCGTTGCCATTGAACGACACCTGACCGTTGACCACCATCGGATCGGTCGGATTGGCGTGCGCAATGCCGGAGGAAAAGCACGACGCCACCGCCAGCGCCACGATGTTGTGGCGCCGCCTCCCGCACCATCGTCCACGGTCAGCGTTTCGCATCTTCCCCTTCTTCCACCCCACGGACCGGACACGGGCTCCCCGGCCATCCCATCGGCCCGCGGATGTTCCCGACCCCGTTTTGTCCCAAGCGTAGGCTATAAACAAAGCATAATCAAATCGCCGCCAGATAACCGTGCTAAAAGACCCAGACCGCGCTGGCGTGGAGCGTGCTGGAGCCGCGCCGGCCATCGGGTTCGCCGGCGGTCGCATCGCCGCCGCCGTCATGCAATACGTAGGCGAAATCGGCGCGCAAACTGAATACCTCGCGCGTCAGAAAACGCAGGCCGACGCCGACGCTGTCCACGCTGATGCCGTATTTCTCGTTCGGCTGCAGGAAATTGCGGCTGATCGTGCCGGTATCATAGAAAACCAGAAACCGCAGGTGGCCGCCGGCATAGCCGATTTTCCTCGCGATGTCCGGTGTGTAGATTTCAAAATTCGACTGATAGCCCTTGTCATCGGAATACTGGCGCTCCTCGAAACCGCGCACGTTGTTCGCGCCGCCCAGGCCGAATTGCTCGCCGACCACCAGTGCATCATCGGTGTACTGGCCGTTGAGTTCGGCGCGCAACTGCCAGTCGCCGAGCGTGCGCGAATAATCGGCGCCATACCGCCAGATCCGGTAGCCAGCCCTGGCGCCCTTGCGCGCGCCGTCGGGAAACTCCGGCGTCGGTCCCTGAAAATCGCTCGGTGCGCCGTCATTGCCGCCGGGAAAAATATTCTGCGCCGGACCGGCATAGAAACCCAGCTCCCAGTTCGGCCGGTGCAAAGTGCCGTTGTAAACAAGACTGGCGGGATGCACCGTGATGTCCGGCACCAGCGCGACGGTCGAGCCGACGGTCGTGACATTGTTCTGATAAGCGCGGTAATCGAGGCCGAACACCAGTTTGTGTTCGTAATCGCCGCGGCGATCGAAATTATGGTTGTAGCGCGCCGCCAGAATCAAGCCGGCGCCGCTGACGTTGAACAGATCCTGCACCGTTCCCGAATCCACGTTCGAGTAACCGGCGACGAAATCCAGTGAATCGCCGAGACGGTAGAGCGGGATGTGATAACCGGCGCCATATACCTTCACCTTGTCCTGGTGCTCGGGATCGGTGATGTACTGAAAGGTCAGGGTGTGGTCGCGGTTCCACAGATTGGCGTGCTGATAGCCGAGACGCAGACGGAAACGGCCGGTCTGGTCGGTGCCGGTATTGTCCATGCTCACGCTGTATTTGGCCGGGCTGTCGTCGCTGACCTTGAGCACGGCCTCGACTTCGCCGTCGTTCTCGGTTGCGCGCAGCACGACCTGCGTCGACTTGGCCGGATTTTCGTTGGCGACCTTCAGGTTGCGGGCGATCTCGAGCGAATTCGGAGTCGCGCCGACTTTCAGGGCCGGGACGCTGCCGCGGATATTGCGTTCCGAATGATGCTTGTTGCCCTGGACGGCAACCTTGACCAGCCTGGTTTCGATGACTTCGAACCGGATCTCGCCTTTTTCCAGTTCCTGCTCCGGCAACGTCACCTGCACCACGCCGTAGCCGGCATCCTGATAGGCTTTCTGCAGCGCCTCGAGCGCATGCTGGACATCGCTGAAATCCTTCTGTGCGCCCAGATGGGGCCGCAGTACCCGTTGAATGGTACGGACCGGGAGCAGTGTATTGCCCTCGACGCGGTAACGCCGGACATCGAATTTCAATGCCGCCTCCTGTCCGGCGGGGACGGAAGCCGGCGCGCCCCCGGCCGCAGGCTGCGCGGCCTCGACAATGATCGGCGCGGCCTGCTGCGCGATCGCCAGAACAGGCATTACTATCCCCGCCGCGACCCACGCTGCTTTAAACAGCTGACACGCCATCGGGCTCCCCGAAATTATTTGCCGCCGGTTGCTGCAGAACAACTTTGGTTCTTATTATATCCTGATGAATTAAAAATATATTTCCACCCTCGCCGGCTCGACAACCTTGGACTCCGCTGCCAAAATGCTGTCTTTCTGAAAATCTGACCCCATTTATCCCGTTCGCCATGCTCAACCAGGCTCAACATCACCGCTTGCTGATTCTCGGCTCCGGTCCGGCCGGCTACACCGCCGCAGTCTATGCGGCGCGCGCCAACCTGCGTCCGGTACTGCTGACGGGACTGGCCCAGGGCGGTCAGCTGATGACGACCACCGACGTCGACAACTGGCCGGCCGATGCGATGGGAGTGCAGGGACCGGAATTGATGGAACGCTTCCTGCAGCACGCGCAGCGTTTCCACACCGAGGTCGTGTTCGATCAAATTCATACCGCCAGACTCGGCGAGAAGCCGATCACGCTGGTCGGCGACAGCGCCACCTATACCTGCGATGCGCTGATCATCGCCACCGGCGCCTCGGCGATGTATCTCGGCCTGCCGTCGGAGCAGGCTTATATGGGGCGCGGCGTATCGGGCTGCGCGACCTGTGACGGCTTTTTTTACAAGGGGCAGGATGTCGCCGTCGTCGGCGGCGGCAACACCGCAGTCGAAGAGGCGCTTTACCTGTCGAACATCGCGCGTCACGTGACAGTCGTGCACCGGCGCGACAAATTCCGCGCCGAACCGATCCTTGTCGACAAACTCAACGAGAAGACCGAGGCCGGCAAGGTCACGATCCTGTGGGATCACGTGCTGGAGGAAGTGCGCGGCGACAAATCGGGCGTGACCGGAATGCGCGTCAAAAATGTGAAGACCGGCGCGCCGGCCGAACAGCCACTGCAGGGCATCTTCATCGCGATCGGCCATCGCCCCAATACCGAGATCTTCACCGGCCAGCTGGAGATGAAGAACGGCTACATCATCACGCGCGGCGGCAGCGACGGTGCCGCCACCGCGACCAGCGTGCCCGGCGTGTTCGCCGCCGGCGACGTGCAGGACCATGTCTACCGGCAGGCCGTCACCAGCGCCGCCAGCGGCTGCATGGCGGCGCTCGACGCGCAGAAGTATCTGGAATCGCCGGCGGCGTGAAATGAAAAAGCGGCCCGACAAACCGACAGTCGACGTCGCTGACAGCCGTTTGTTCCGCGAGTCGTTGCCGCATGTCGTTCCTTTGTCTGGACACGGACGCGTCGAACACCCCCGCGTCCGCGTCAAACCTGTTCCGACGCAACGGCTGCGCGATGAACATGCAGCGCTCGCCGACAGCCTGAGCGACCACATCGCGTGGGACGCCGACATCGAAACCGGCGACGAACTGTCGTTTCTGCGTAACGGCATTCCGCGGCAGACGCTCAGGAAACTGCGCCGCGGCCACTGGGTAATTCAGGGCGAACTGGATTTGCATGGCAGCACCTCGATCGAGGCGCGCGCGCTGCTGGTCGAATTCCTCAACGATTGCCTGAGACGCGGCGCGCGTTGCGTGCGCATCATCCACGGCAAGGGGCTGCGCTCGAAAAACCGCGCGCCAGTGCTGAAAACCAAAGTCGCCAACTGGCTGATGCAGCGCGACGAGGTATTGGCCTTCTGCCAGGCGCGCCCCACTGACGGTGGCGGCGGCGCGGCGGTGGTATTGCTCAAATCAGGATCGAGGACTCGGGATCGAGGAAGCCGTCAATAGCGCGGGGCGTTGCCCTCAATCCTCGATCCTGCATCCTACATCCTGCATCCTGCATCCTGCATCCTGCTTTCAGACTGCTGCTTCGCCGCTCTCGCCGGTGCGTATCCTGACCACGCTGTCGACGCCGGTCACGAAAATCTTGCCGTCGCCGATCTTGCCGGTGCGCGCCGCCTTGGTGATCGCCTCGACCGCGCGTTCGAGCATATCGTCGCGCAGCACGACTTCGACCTTGATCTTGGGCAGAAAGTCGACCACGTATTCGGCGCCGCGGTAAAGCTCGGTGTGGCCTTTCTGGCGGCCGAAACCCTTGACTTCGGTCACGGTCAGCCCGGTGACGCCGATTTCCGACAGCGCGTCGCGCACGTCGTCGAGCTTGAACGGTTTGAAAATCGCCTCTATTTTTTTCACGGTTACCCTCCCCCGGCGCATGCCGGCGCGCCAGTATAGCGTAAGCACGCCGGCGCGCGGCATCGAGCCTGCAGGCACGGCCGCCATTTCGCTAATATAGCAACCGTGAAATCACCGCCCGCCACCGTCGAGATCGCCGACTCGATCGCCTCGATCGGGGCGTCCGACTGGAACCGGCTGGCGGGAGACGATCCGTTTCTGTCGCACCAATTCCTGAACGCGCTGCACGCCACCGACTGCGCCAGCGCGGCGAGCGGCTGGCATCCGTGCTACGCGCTGCTGCGCGAGGGCGGCAAACTCGCCGCCGCGATGCCGCTCTACCTGAAATCGCATTCGTACGGCGAGTATGTGTTCGACTGGGCGTGGGCCAACGCCTATCACCACAATGGCCTCGACTACTATCCCAAACTGCTGAACGCGGTGCCGTTCACGCCGGTCACCGGCCGCCGCCTGCTGGCCGACACTCTTGAACGGCGCCGGCTGCTGCTCGACGCCGCGTTCCGGCTGCTGCGCGAAACCCGCGCTTCTTCGCTGCACTGCCTGTTTCCGACGCCGGAACAAGCCGGGGAAATGCGCGTGGCGGACATGCTGCTGCGGCACGGCGTGCAGTTCCACTGGCGCAACCGCGATTACCCGGACTTCGACGCGTTCCTCGCAACGATGAACCATGCCAAGCGCAAGAAAATCCGGCAGGAGCGCCGCTACGTGCGCGACGCCGGCATCACCTTCGAGTGGCTGGACGGCAACGCAATCAGCGAACGGCAGTGGCAATTCTTCTATCGCTGCTATTGCGGGACCTACCGCCGGCACGGCTCGACGCCGTACCTGAACCTCGACTTTTTCCAGACCATCGGCCGCGATATGCCCGCCAACATCCTGCTGGTCGTCGCGCTGCGCGACGGGCAGCCGATCGCGGCGTCATTCAATATCCACAACGGAAAGCGCCTGTGCGGCCGCTACTGGGGCACGCTCGAATACCACCCGTCGCTGCATTTCGAGACCTGCTATTACCAGGTCATCGAATTCTGCATCGCGCGCGGCATCGAAATTTTCGAAGGCGGCGCGCAGGGCGAACACAAAGTCGCGCGCGGCCTGCTGCCGGTGCAGACCTGGTCGGCGCACTGGCTCGACCATCCGCAGTTCGCCGCAGCGGTCGAGCAGTTTCTGGAACGGGAAAAAGACGGCATCACGGAATATGTGGACGAGCTCAACGAGCATAGCCCGTTCAGATCGAAGCTAGACTAACGTATATAGTGGCCAGACCTAAACTTTAAAAAGCACTAAAAGCAAACTTCCCGACGCAGGTTTATGATAGATTTCACTTCGTAATCCTATTTCAAGTTAGACCTCGCCTTTGACCGTCCGCGTTGTATTCGATTCAAATATTTTTGATGTCGAGACCTTTGAGTCTCTCGAAAAAAGTCCGCTGCCCGCGCTATTCAGGCAACGCAGGATCATGCCAGTTTATGGGCACGTTTTCGTCGAGGAAACGTTGCGTGCATATGGAGCTGCGGGAAAGCGCGACTTCCTAGTAAATAGATGGCTGCCGTTTGTCGTTGCCACCTGCGATGCAATATGCAACGACTTCAATGGCATCTTCCACGAAGAGCTCGTCCGCGGGCGAGGTCCACACGCTCGGCGTTTGATGACACGACGGGATTATGAACGCTTCAAGAGTCGGTTGCCCGAGATCCCTCCGGACGGAACGTGGCATGCGTGGCACGCATCAAAGGCCCAACGCGATGTCGAAGATGGGAAACGTGCTGCTCAACGCGAAGTGTCAAAGGACATTCGCGCTGAGATCGCTAACTGGAAAAAGGCTGTCCGATATGACCCAGATAAGCACGGTATCCCTAATTTTTCGCGATATGTCCGAACTGAAATTGACTTTGCGGGGCGTGCGTTTGTAGGGTCGCTAATCCAAGCGAAGAACAAGATGGCTATTGCTGATCGTTGGGCACGGAACAAGTCTTCCTATCCGTATTTCACCGAGTTCGTCTATGACATGTTGTACATAGCTTACTATGCGATGACGAAGCCAAGCGCTCCAATTGATTTGAATGCGCAAGCAGATCTCAACATAATGGCTCACCTACTTCATGCAGAGGTCCTCGTATCCAACGAAAAAGGCTTTCTTCGTACCGCGTTTGAAGAAATATGGAAACCGCGAGGAAAGGTCCTAATGACTGGGCCAGAGTTCCTCCGATACCTCGGCAAGTCCTGATAGACGGCGAAGATTAACAACGCGTCGTTACTCGAAACCTTCAACTCGCTGCGCTGCACATGCAGCTTAGAAAAACCCTCAATGCGGCGAAACCTCTTTCTTCCCTGAGCACGGATAGAGCGTCTTCATCGCGGCCAGCACTTCACCGAGTTTCAGCGGCGGCCCCAACCGCAATCTTGTCGGGTTGGCGTCGGCGTAGGCGGTGAATTTCTTGATGGTGTCGTCCACGTTGTCCTTCGGACACACCTCTTTCTTGTAGACCGGCTGGATCGTCGCTTCGATGAAACCGTAGTAGTAGCCGTGCATGAATTCCTTTTCGCCGGGTGCTTCCTCGGCCGCCATCGCGGATGAAGCCGCCATCAAAATCGCCAGCGCAAGACTTCTGTTGAACATCGTTGACTCCTCTCAAACAAAAAATAACGCCGACCGCAGCCGGCGTTATCGGTTTAACAAATTATCCCGGTTTTATTTCTTCGCCGGGGCGGCAGGCGCAGCCGCTGGTGCCGCAGCGGGCGCGGCCGCAGCAGGTGCGGCCGCAGGCGCCATCGCAGGTTTTTCCGGCGGCAGTATGCCGAGGTCGGCGAGCAACGCATGGGTCGCGGATTCAAGCACCTTCTGCTTGTCCGGCCAGCCCTGCTGCAGCGATTGCAGCATCTGCTGCACTTTGTCGGGAGACATCTTCGGATTGCCGAGTTCGGTCGCCAGCGCGTCGAAATCGGAATCGGTCGCCGCGCGCACGCCGTCGAGCGAGGCGCGGATGCCGTCGCGCGCCGCGAGCAACGCGCGTGCGTTGTCCACCGCCTTCATCGGATCAGCTGCGGGCGGCGCGGCCTGCGCATCAGCCGTGCCCGCGGCGGGTGCCGCCGCGGGCACGGCCTCGGTCACCAGTTTGCCCAGCTGGTTGCCCCATTTCCTGACCGCGTCCTGGTTGGCTTTCGACAGACGGTCGGCGTTCTGCTGCGCCTGGTTCTTCTGCTGGGTCATCGCGGCCAACTGCTGGTTGACCTCGTCCACTTTCATCATCCCGAACCAGTAACCGCCGCCGGCGCCCACCAGCAGCCCCACTACCGCGATCAGGATCAGTTTCACCTTGCCCATTGTTCCCCTCCCGGTCTGAATTGATGCTGCAATAATATATATAAGATATCACAATACTATATGGAATTTTCTGACAGCCGGCAGGTCTATGCCGGTTCCTGCACATTAATTGGCGGCCTGGCGGTCTTGATCTGATGAAATTCTGCAGCGAATGCGGCGCGCCGGTCGAGCAGCGCATCCCGGACGGCGACAACCTGCCGCGCCATGTATGCCCGGCGTGCGGCGCAATCCACTACCACAACCCGAAAATCGTGGTCGGCTGCATCGTGGAGTGGGAGGACAAAATACTGCTGTGCCGGCGCGGCATCGAGCCGCGCCACGGGCTGTGGACGGTGCCCGCCGGCTTCATGGAAAACGGCGAGACCACCATCGAGGGCGCGCTGCGCGAAACGCGCGAGGAAGCCGGCGCGCGCACCGAAATCGGCCCGCTTTACGCGCTGCACAACCTGCCCTACATCAATCAGGTCTATCTGATCTTCCGCGCGCGGCTGCTCGATCTCGATTTCAGCCCGGGCGCCGAATCGCTCGAGGTGCGGCTGTTCAGCGAAGCCGAAATCCCTTGGGAGCAGATCGCGTTCCGCACCGTGCGCCACGCGCTGACGCGCTATTACGAAGACCGCCGCAACAACGGGGACTACCCGTTCCACATCGCGACGATCGGGCCGCCGGAGCGCTGACCGCGGTCAGAACTGCCGCACGAAACGCTCGACGCCGCGCAGCAGCATCTCGATCGCAATCGCGGTCAGCACCAGTCCCATCAGCCGTTCGAAGGCGATCAGAAAACGCTGTCCCACCAGGACGGCGATGCGTTCCGCGAAAACCAGCAGCGCCAGCGTGATCGCGGTGGCGATGGCCAGCGCGGCCGTCCACTCCAGCATGTGCTGCGGCTCGCGCGCGACGAACAGCATCACGGTGGCCAGCGCCGCCGGACCGGCGATCGCCGGAATCGCCAGCGGCACGATGAACGGTTCGCCTTCGGCCTCGGCGCCGAAAATGCCTTCAGGATGACGGAACACCATCCGCAACGCGATCAGGAACAGGATCACGCCGCCGGCGATCTCGAGCGAGATGTCGGACAGCCCGAACAGCGCGAGAAAGCGATTGCCGGCGAGGATGCACGCGAACAGCACGGCGAAGGCGATCGCGCATTCGCGCACGATCACGCGGATGCGACGCCGCGGTTCGACCCGGCTCAGCAGCGCAACGAACAGCGGAATGTTGCCGACCGGATCCATCACCAGCAGCAGCACCACGATCGCCGATACGAAGGACGGTTCCATTACGCCATCATGCCACGGCCGGCCCGCCGCTTCGAGTCATCGGCCGCGCTGGCGACAGCAGCCATGGAAAGTCGGTGATCACGCCGGCGCAGCGCAACGCGCGGCAGCGCTGATGCTCTGCCGCCGTCACCGCGCCGTAAACATAGTTGCGCCAGCCGGCCGTCCCGGCCGCATGCAGCACGGGATCGTCGACCGCGTCATAGTCCCAGACCAGGGATGCGACGCGGGAATGACGCTGGAATCCGGCGATGAGCGCGGCGATATCGAGCGGCCGGTGCGCGAACAGCAGTCCGCAATCGACTGCAAGCCGCTCCGCGTAGTCGGCGATGATGTCGTGCTGGAACGACGTCACCAGCAGGCGCCGCGATTCCCGGTACCCCGCCACCGCCGCCAGCATCGCCGGCGCGGCGGCGGGAACCTTGATTTCGATGTTCCACAGCAGGTCCGGAAAAGCATCGAGCGCATCGGCGAGCAGCGGAACCTCGTGTCCGAAATCCTCCGCCAGTTCGGCATGCGTCAGTTCCGCGACCGGGCGTCCGCGCGGCGTCACGCGATCGTGCAGCAGCACCAGCCTGCCATCGCCGGACAATCGCACGTCGGTCTCGATGCCGTCGACCCCGAGTTTTACCGCCGCTTCGAACGCAGGCAAGGTGTTTTCCGGGACGCCGGCATGGCAGCCGCGATGAGCGATCGACAGCGTGTCGGTAAGGGCCGCGGCAATCATCGGGACGGACAATCCACTCTGTATTTCAGATCACAATTGCGATACTATTCAGACAACAGAAATAACAAGGGAGACACCATGATATTTTATGCATTTTACGCAATCGCCTTCGTTATTCTAATCCTGCATTTCACCGGCTGGCTCAAGCGCAATAATCTCGAATGGCTGATACTGGTGCTCGCCGTCGCGGTGTTCCCGGTCGTCATCTTCGGTCGTCATCTTTAAATAGCAGGTCCCGCCACGGGCGGTGTGCAGCCGCCGCGTCGTTTCGCCGCCATGGTGGAAAGTATTAAACTAGCGGCACAGTGTATCTTCCATTCCTGTCAGCCCGATGACCCCGCAAACCATCTTCACCAAGACCGCCAAAGGGGTGCAGGAAGTCAAAAACCGCTCTCTGCGCCTGCCGCGCGACCTGACGCTGGTTTTCCTCGCGGTTGACGGCAAGTCCACGGTTGCCGATCTGCCGCAAAAAACGCGCCTCGATGCATCAGCCGTCCGCCAGGCAGTCGAAAAGCTCACGGCCGACGGCTACATCAAAATATTCCAGGAGCAGCCTGAAACCCATGGCTCCGAAGATTTAGACCTCGATTTCACCTCCCCCGCTGCAATCGCCAGGCTCAACGTCGAAGCAACGACACGCGCACAGGCCGAAGCCGAAGCCAAAGCGCGCGCGCAGGCCGCGGCGCGTGACGCCGCCACCGCCAAAACGCGCCAGGAAGCCGAAGCACGCGCGCGCGCGGAGGCGGAACAGAAGGCCCGTGCCGAAGCGCAGGCGCGGCTCAAGGCCGAAGAAGCCGCGCAGGCGGCGATGCAGGCGCGGGCGAAAGCGGAAGCCGAAGCGCGCGCCGCCACTGAAGCGACAGCCAGGGCGGAAGCGGAGGCGCGCGCCCGTGCCGCCACTGAAGCGACAGCCAAAGCGGAAGCGGAGGCGCAGGCCCGCGCCAAAGCCGAAGCGCATGCCAGAAGCGAGGCCGAAGCCAAGGCGCAGGCTGAAGCTGCGGCACGCGCCGAAGCTGAGGCCCGGGCGCGCGCCGAAGCGGAAGCCAAAGCGCGCGCCGAAGCCGAAGCCAAAGCGCGCACCGCGCTCGAAGCCAAGATGCGGGCGATGGAGCGCGCGCTGCAGGAAGCGGAACAGCGCGCGCACGCCGAAGCGGAAGCCCGGACACGCGCCGAAGCCGAAGCCAAAGCGCGCGCTGAAGCCGAAGCCCGCGCGCGCAGCGAAGCCGAGGCGCGCGCCAGGGCGGCGGAGGAAACGGCGGCACAGGCGCGCGCACTGGCGGAAGCCGCCGCAACAGCACGGGCCGAAGCCGAGGCCAAGGCGCAAGCCGAGGCTGCCGCGCGCGCTGCTGCTGAATCACGGATCAAGGATCAAGCCGGCCGGGAGGATGCGGAGGCGATCGCGCGCGCCGCCGAAACCGCCAGACAGGAAGCGCTGACGCGGGCCGAGCAGGCGGCGCACGCGCTGGCTGCCGCCGAAACCAAGGCGCGCGCGGAAGCCGAGGCACGCGCCGCCGCCGAGGCGCGCGCGCAGCAGGCGATCGAACGGCGCACGCGTGAGGAAGCGGAAAAACTCCAGCGCGAAGCCGAGCTGCAGATTGCGCATGCGGAAGCCGAAGAACGCACCCGCGCCGAACTCAGGGCGCTGGAAGAAAATATCCAGCGCGCGCGCGCCGAGGCCGAAACCAGGGCCGAAGCCGAGCGCAAGGCGCGTGAGGAAGCGGAAGCCCGGATCGAAGCCGAGCGCAGGGCGCGCGAGGAAGCCGAAGCCCGGGTGGAGGCCGAACAGCGCGCACGCGCCGAAGCCGAAGCCAAAGCCAGCGCCGCGATCGAGGCCAGCGCGGCGGCCGAACGTCTGGTGCGCGAGGCCAGCGAGAAACAGACCAGCGCAGCGCAAAAGGCGCGTGAGGAAGCGGAAAAGTCGCTCGCCGCGACACGGCTGGCGCATGAACAGGCGGTCGCCAAGGCCCAGGCCGAAACTCTGGCGCGCGCCCACGCCGAACAGAAGGCGCTCACCGAAAAACGCGCGCGCGCAGCCGCCGAGGATCGCGCCAAGCAGGAAACGGTGGCGCGCGTAATGCAGGAACACCAGTTACGGCAGCGCGCTGAAAAAGAAATCCAGACCAAAGTCGAAGCTGAACTCAAGTCCCGTCAACAGGCGGAAATCGAGGCCGACGCACAGGCGCGGGCGGAAGCGCAGAAACGCGCCGAAGAAATGGCGGCGCAGCGCACACGCGAGCAGCAGGCACGCACTGCGCAAGCCGATGAAGCCGTCGTAATGCGCAAACCGGCGCGCTGGGGACGCGTCATCGGCATCGCACTGGTGGTTCTGGTCGTCGCCGCACTGGGACTGCTGCAGATCATCCCGCTGTCCGGTTATCTCCCGGGCGCCCAGCAATTGGTGTCGGAACGGCTGCAGCAGCCGGTGCTGATCGGCGACCTGCACTTCTCGCTGCTGCCGTCGCCGCAACTGCGGTTCGAACATATCGCGATCGGCCCTGCGGAAGAAATCAAGATCGATTCCGCCGTCGTGCCGGCCGGCTCGTCGCTGCTGTTCGACGAGCGCAAGGATTTCCCGGAAGTCAGACTGTCCGGCGTCGACATCGATCAGGGTGCGCTCGACTGGCTCGCCGGCTGGTCCCGGCCGCAGGGCGCGTCCCGGCTGCACATCGGACAGCTCGATCTCGCAAACGTCAAACTGGCGCTGCCCCAGGTCGATCTGCCGACATTCGACGCCACCCTGAAACTGGCGCAGGACAATGGGCTGCAAAGCGCAACCTTGCGCGATGCGGATCTCAACGTCGAACTGAAGCCGGCAGAAAACGGCCTGCGCGCCACTTTCAGCGCCAAGGGCTGGACCGCGCCGCTCGGCCCGCCGCTTCAGTTCACGGATCTCGACGGTACCATCCTGGCTGACCGCCAACAGGCCGTCGTCAGCGACCTCGCCGGCCGGTTTTACGGCGGCACGCTGAAAGGAAACGTCACGATCAAATGGGCGAACGGCCTGAGTGCCGACGGCGGATTCAGTCTCCACGGTGTTGATCTTGGTCAGTTGTTGCCGATCTTCACGCGCGATTTCATCGCCAACGGCGCGCTCGACACCGATGCGCAATTCACGACCCAGGGCAACGCCTTCGCCGACCTGTTCGCGGCGCCACGCGTGAACGCCGCCTTCACGCTGCAAAAAGGCGCAATCAACAATCTCGACATCGTGCGCGCGATCCAGAGCCCGGTCCGCGGCGGACTGCGCGGCGGCAGAACCCAATTCGACGAACTGAAGGGGGAAGTGCAGGCTGCCGGCGGCCGTCTCTCCTACCGCAACCTGAGGATCAGTTCCGGGCCGCTGAACGGCAGCGGGGCGGTTGATGTTTCGCCGTCGTCCGGATTGTCGGGACGGCTCAGCATCCAGGTCGGCACGGGGGCCGCGCCGGTCGCGCACGGAACGATCATTGTCGGCGGCAGCGTCAAGGATCCGCTGCTGGGCCAATAAGCCCTCCAATCCTGTGGGCCGCGGCGCCCAGGGTGCTCCGAATCGCGCTAGAATTACCAATAGTAGTCGGGAAAATTCCAAACATCCCTAACATAAATAAATAACCGATTCCCCTCTCCTCATGATAGCCAAGTGGACCCTGACGCCGGCGCTGGAAGCCGATGAACTGAAGGGCTTCTCGCGCACCATCGCGGAAATCGAATGGCTGCTCGTCATTCTGGTGCTGCTCTACCAGGTGGTGCAGCAGCCCGGCAGGCAGGACGCCGCGCCGGTCTACTGGGGTCTGTTGCTGTTTTCGGCTTTCGTGGCCGGCTTCCGCTACTTCAACGTCTACCGCACTGAATCGCGCTGGAAACTGGCGACTGAAACCTGGGCGATGATCGTATTCATCACCTGGACGATCTACCACACCGGCCGTCTCGACAGTCCGCTGGTCAACCTCTACATGCTGACCATCATCACCAGCGCGCTGGCGCTGGGAAAGCTGATCACGCTGCTCGAGGTCGCGCTGATCGCCGCCTGCTATGTCTTTCTCGGCTACGCCACGTCGCTGGATGAATTTTTCTCGATGACCCACCTCGGCGATTTCATGACACAACTGGCGCCGATGCTGCTGGTCGCCTACATCACGACCATGCTCTCCGCCGATATCCGCAACGCGCTGTCGCGCATCAAGCTGATATCGGAAACCGACGATCTGACCGGTGTCTACAACATGCGCGCTTTCATGGTGATCGCCGACCGCAGCCACAAACAGGCGGTGCGTTACGGCCAGACCTACGCGATTCTGATGGTCGATTCCGACGACCTGAAGAAAATCAACGACGCCTACGGCCACGAGTCCGGCAACCGCCTGCTCAAAATGACCGTCGGCTGCATCCAGCAGTCGCTGCGCGAAACCGACGTGTTCGCGCGCTACGGCGGGGATGAATTCATTGCGCTGCTGCCGCAGACCAGCAACGATGGCGCACTCGAGGTCGCCGAGCGGATCCGCAAGTCAGTCGAAACGACACCGCTCGAAACGCGCGGCAAACAGGTGACGACGACGGTCAGTATCGGCATCGCCATTTTCCCCGAGCACGGCGAGGAACTGTCCAGCGTCATGGATCGCGCCGATCAGGCGCTGTACGGCAGCAAGAAAGACGGCCGCAACTCCATTTCGATCGCCGGATAGTCGTCTCCTTCCGACCGGTCTGTCCAGCCGACTCCACGATCCTCCCTCCATGAATCTTGACCGCGTCGGCCCCGGCCGCGATCTTCCCGACGAAATCAACGTCATCATCGAAATCCCGATGAACTCCGACCCCATCAAGTACGAGGTCGACAAGGAAACCGGCGCGTTGTTCGTCGACCGCTTCATGACGACCGCGATGCGCTATCCGTGCAATTACGGCTATATCCCCCATACCCTGTGCGGCGACGGCGACCCGGTCGACGTGCTGGTCATCACGCCTTACCCGCTGATATCGGGCGTGGTGGTGCAATGCCGGCCGGTCGGCGCGCTCAAAATGAAGGACGAAGGTGGCGATGACGTCAAGCTGATCGCCGTACCGGTCGATGGGGCATGCGCGCTTTACAAAACCGTCCACGCGCCGCAGGACCTGCCGTCCTCGACGCTCGAACAGATCATGCACTTTTTTGAGCACTACAAGGATCTCGATCCCGGCAAGTGGGTCAGGATCGAGGGCTGGCAGCCTCCGGAGCAGGCGAAACAGGAAATTCTCGGCGGCATAAAGCGTTATCAACAGGCGGCCGACAAGCCGATGTTCTAGGGTCCCCGACATTCAGGGATTCTTGGCCACCGATGAGAAAATTGGCGCTGCTGGAATGTCTCGCAATGCTGTGCTGCGTGTCGGGCAGCCCGGCCGTCGCACAAAACAGCATGATCCCGCCGGGATGCGCCGGCAAAACCGGCGAAGCGCTGCGCGAGTGCGTGCGCGACGCAACGCCGGAGGAACAGATCGAGCAAATAACCCCCATCAAACCGGCGCCCGATCCGGCGCAGCCGATCAATTGCCAGCGGATGTTGTTTGCCGACCAGTCGTTCTGCGCGAGCCGCAACGAAGTCATCCTCGAGTGCCGCAAAAACCGGCATTCCGATTTCGAAGGGTGCTTCAATCAGTACGCGGCCAACATCCCGTTGCCCACGGCGGCCAATTGCGCGCGCGTTGATGCGAAATCGCGCCCCCGGTGCGTGCATCGCAATGCGGTGTACCTGAAATGCGCCGCCAATCGGCTGCGCTATTTCATGTGCCTCGAAGCTCCCGACGCGGAAAAATAGACCCCGGACGCCGGTTCGGCGTCCGCGGTGATGAACGCGTCCCGCCGGCGGGCTGCTGTCGTATGGTAATTTTCCATACCGGCCGGTAACATTCGGCCAGTTCACCCGGAAATGCACGGAATGCCACGAAGAAAACCACGGATATCGGCAGTGGCGACCGCGATGGTCGCCACCGATCCCGACTCGCGCCTGCGCGAAGACATCCGGCTGCTGGGACGCCTGCTGGGCGATACGCTGCGCGAACAACAAGGCGGGGAAATATTCGAACTGGTCGAAAAAGTGCGCCAGATCGCGATCCGTTTCAGGCGCGACCAGGACGCGGATGCCAAGCGGGAGCTCGAAATCCTGCTCGACGGACTCGACCCCGAATCGGGCATCACGGTGGTGCGCGCCTTCAGTTTTTTCTCCCAGCTTTCCAACATTGCCGAGGACCTGCATTACAACCGGCGCCGCCGCGCCAACCAGCTCGCCGGCCTGCCGCCGCGCGAAGGCAGCGTCCGGCGCGCGCTGGCGCGTTGCCGCGAAGCCGGGATCGGCAAGGACGACATGCTCACCTTCTTCGAGCACGCGCTGATCGTGCCGGTGCTGACGGCGCACCCGACCGAAGTGCAGCGCACCAGCATTCTCGAATGTCATCACCAGATCGCCCGGCTGCTGGCGGAACGCGACCTGATCGCGCTGACGCCGCAGGAATTGCAGGCGAACGAGGGAACGCTGCGGAGGCTGATACTGACGCTGTGGCAAACGCGCATCCTGCGCCCGGTGCGGCTGGCGGTAAAGGACGAGATCGAAAACGGGCTCGCCTACTACCACTACACCTTCCTGCGGCAGGTGCCGCGGCTGCACGCCGAACTCGAAGAACAGATCGCGGCCTACGCCGGCGTGGAACGCATCACGCTGCGGCCGGCGGTGCGGATCGGCAACTGGATCGGCGGAGACCGCGACGGCAATCCGTACGTGACGGACGAGATCACCCGGCACGCAATGCGCCGGCAATCGATTACCGCCCTCGATTTCTATCTCGAGGAAACCCACTTGCTGAGCCGGGAACTGAGCCTGTCGACGCGCATCGTCGGCATCACGCAGCCGCTCAGGCGACTGTCGGAACTGACGCCCGATCATTCCGAACATCGCAGCGATGAACCGTACCGCCTCGCGCTGAACGGAGTCTACGGACGCCTTTACGCCACCACGCGCCGGCTCAACGATCACGAGCCCGGCCGTCGCGCGATGGGCGCTGCGCCCCCTTATCACGATGCATCGGAGTTCATCGCGGAACTGGACATCATCATCGATTCCCTGGAGAAAAACGGCGGCCACCGCATCGCCGGGGGACGCCTCAGCCATCTGCGTCACGCAGCGCAGGTGTTCGGTTTCCATCTGGCGCCGCTCGATATGCGACAGCACAGTTCGGCGCACGAGATGCTGCTGGCCGAACTGTTCGCGCGCGCGGGAATCCACCCGGACTATGCGGCATTGCCCGAAGAGGAGCGGTGCCGGTTTCTGGCGCAGGAAATTTCGTCTGCGCGGCAACTCCGCGCGCACGACACGGATTACGGCGACGCCGCTCAAGGCGAATTGAGGATATTCGACGCGGCGGCGGCGATCCACCGCCACTATGGCCTGGCCGCGCTGCCCAACTACATCATCTCCAAGACCGACGGCGCGAGCGACGTGCTCGAGGTCGCGCTGCTGCTCAAGGAAGCGGGGCTCGTGCATGGCGGGAAAACGCCGCGAAGCGACGTCAACATCATTCCGCTGTTCGAGACGATTTCCGATTTGCGCGGCTGCGCGGCGGTCATGGATCGCCTGCTGACACTGCCCGTCTATCGCGCGCTGATCGCCAGCCGCGGCGACGAACAGGAAATCATGCTCGGTTATTCCGACAGCAACAAGGATGGCGGTTTCCTGACGGCAAGCTGGGAGCTTTACAAGGCCGAAGTCGAACTGGTCAAGGTGTTCGAGCGCCACGGCGTGCGGCTGCGCCTGTTCCACGGCCGCGGCGGCACCGTGGGCCGTGGCGGCGGTCCGAGCTATCAGGCCATCATCGCGCAGCCGCCGGGCAGCGTAAACGCGCAGATACGCATCACGGAACAGGGCGAAGTCATCGGCAGCAAATATTCCGATCCGGAAATCGGCCGCGACAATCTTGAAACCATGGTCGCGGCGACGCTCGAGGCGACGCTGCTGCACGGCGCGCTGGCCGGCACCGCCGCCTACCATCAGATCATGGATCAATTGAGCGCAGACGCCTACCGCGCCTACCGCACGCTGGTTTACGAAACGCCGGGGTTCGCGCGTTTTTTCCGCGAGGCGACGCCGATCGCGGAAATCGCTGACCTGCAGATCGGCAGCCGGCCGGCCGCACGCAAGCAAAGCGGAAAAATCGAGGATCTGCGCGCGATCCCCTGGGTCTTCAGCTGGTCGCTGGCGCGCATCATGCTGCCCGGATGGTACGGCTTCGGCAGCGCGGTCGACGGCTACCTGAAACGCGGCGGAAACGCAGCGCTGGCGCAGCTGCGCGAAATGTACCGCACCTGGCCTTTCCTGCAGGCGCTGTTGAGCAATCTGGACATGGTGCTTGCCAAATCCGACATCGGGATCGGATCACGCTACGCCGAACTGGTCACCGACGCCGGTCTGCGCGAGTCCGTATTCGAACAGATCAAGGCCGAATGGCACCTGACCGTAAAAAACCTGTTCGCGATTACCGGCCAGCACGAATTTCTGCAGGGAAACCCGACGCTGGCACGCAGCTTCCGCAACCGCCGGCCTTACATCGACCCCCTCAACCATCTTCAGGTCACGCTGCTCAAACGTTTCCGCGGTGGCGACCACAACGAGCGCCTGCAGACGGGAATCAAGCTCACCATCAACGGCATCGCTTCCGGGCTGCGCAACAGCGGCTGACTTGCCGCCGCCTCAATCCTTTTCAGCGAGGAAATTGCCGCGGCATTTCCTGCTGCCGCAGGAACAGGCGTAAAGACGCTTCAGCGCCGGGGTATAGCGCTCTTCGACAAAGAGCTGGTAATCGTAGGTCAGCTCCTCACCGGGCCTGATGTCGCGCCGGGCGTCGATGAACATGCGCCCGTTCTCTTCTTCCGGCTCGCAATTCGGATCGCAGCTGTGATTGATCCAGCGCGCCGAATTCCCCTCGCGATTGGCATCGATCACGGTGCCATCGTCAAGCAGGAACAGGAACGTGTGCGGTCCTTCGTCGTTGCCGTACTTGCGGTCGGCGGCTTCTCCGCTCATCCGCCGGCCCTTGTATTCGATGACGCGCGTCCCCTTGGATATGCGCGCGATCGCGAACACTCCCTTGCCATGGATGCCGGAATTGCGCACGACAATGCGCCGTTTGCCGGGAAGTTTGCGCGTTTTTTTCGGGCGCTGCGGGCGTTTTGAGTCCTGGGGCATGGTGATTTCCGCTTTCAAAAATCGCATATTCTATGCGACCGGATATGCAGCCGCCAATGGACGCGGGCAGCAGCGGCTAGTTCGACGGGGGCGTATCGGCGAGGTATTTTTCGATCTGCGTGGCATCGACTACGCCGGCGATCACGCCGCCGTCGGCAAAAACCAGGGTCGGCGCGGTATTGATGCCGAGCTTGTCCCCGACACCATCGATGCGGACGATCGGATCGCCGATGCAGGCCGCCGCTGCCGCGGCCGGCCTCTTGCGCCCCTGCATCCAGTCGTCCCATGCCCGGGCGCGGTCCGGTGAACACCAGATCTGGTGCGACAATTCGGTCGCGCCCGGATGCAGATGCTCGATCGGGTAAAGCATCACGTAAATCGTGACATCATTGACCTTGAGCAATTGCTGATCGAGCTGCTGGCAAAACGGGCATAGCGGATCGCTGAACACGATCAGCTTGCGGCGGCCGTTGCCCTGCACCCTTTTGATGCCAAGCTCGAGGGGGATCTGCCCGGCATCCACCGCGGTCAGCTTGCGCAGTCTTTGCAGCGTGATGTTTTTGCCGGTCCTGGTATCGGTCAGGTTGCCGACGATGATATAGCTCATTTTTCCGTCGGTATAAAAGATATTGCCGTCCATATAGACCTCGTACAGTCCACCGTACGGCGTCCTGACGACGCTTTCGATCCTGGCGCCCGGAAATTTGCTTGCGACGAGCTTGCGGACACCCGCTTCGTCGGCACAGGCGACGCCGCACGCAAATGCCAGTGCCAGCAGCAGGAATTTTCCCGGGTTCACGCATCGCAAGATCATGATGGCGCGCATTTTAATCAAACATCCCCAGTCTCCGTCAACCGTTTGTCGCCCCGTCCACACCACAGGTCAGCGCAAATCATGCGCAGCCGGTTGCGCGCCGATAAAACTGTGGTCGCAAAAACCGAGGTCGGCGTCGGCCCGCGTCGCTTCATAGACGCGATCCGGCTCGGTAAGGACGCTGGAATCGAAAGACATGGATTTGACGGCGCCGTATGTGACGCACCTGCCGTTCGCACCATATTCAAGACAGGAATATATCGTGGTCATGATATACATGCCGGCAACGTTGTCTATGAAATGCAGCGCCTTGCCGGTTCGTATCATGACGACGCTGCGCTGGCCGGCGATGCGGGTGTAAATCGCCCTGGCGCGGGCGTGCCCGATATCGATCCCCTCGAAAAACATCAGCGCATCGCCCTCGCCTTCAACCAGCAGGGGCTCGCCGGTCGCCGGATCGGTGTCGTAATGCCGGTAAAATGCGCAATGCACGAAGCTGGATCTGGCAAGGTCCGACAATGCAGCGGTGTCGTCGGCCGCGCACATCAGCGGCGACGTAACGGCCAATACGCAACATAACAGGCGGAAAAAGCGCGGTATGTTTTCGACCGGCCGTAACGACATGTGCGCCTCCTCCAGCGCGCCACTAGGCTGGAACGCCACGGTAACGCCGGCGCGCGGCTGTGACAATGGACAATATCAATCCCTGATAATCGGTGCCGGCCAGACATATGTTGCTGCCGAACGTATCCGGCGACAAATCGGGATTGGGATTGGCCTCGATGAAAACCAGCCGGTCGTCCGGCGCCAGCCGAAAATCAAGCCTGGCATAATCCCGCAGTTCAAGCGCGAGAAAAATCCGGCGGCTGGCCGCGGCGATGGCCGACAACAGCGACCGGCTGAGTTTGGCGCGCCGGTAAAAAATGCCCCACCTGTCGGCGTAGCGGTCATCGTTCTTGACCCGATAAGTCGCGAAACGCGGCGCTGCCGGGTGCACCTTGCCGATCACCATCTCGACCGGCGGCAACACCCGCGCCGGATTGCCAAGCATGGGGACATAGATATCGCGGCCCGCAATGAATTCTTCGCAGATCACCGGGCTGCTGCCGCGCCGGCACAGCGCGCGCACGCGGCGACGCAGCTCATCTTCGGTCGCGACCAGAGAAATCTTGCCGATCGCATCCGAGCCATCGCCGAATTGCGGCTTGACCAACAGCGGAAACGGCTGCCCATGAAGGCGAGCCGGCAGCCGGCCGGTGGAGGTGAAGTAGCGCGGTACTGCTATTCCCAGTTGGCCGACAATCTGCTTGGACAAAGCCTTGTCGCGGCACAAATGCAGACTGAGCGGACCGCTGCCGGTGTAGCGCAATTGCATGACCTCAAGCATTGCGGCAATACCCGCATCGAGCTGGCGATCGCCATCGAACCACTCAGTCAGGTTGAATATCAGTTCCGGCGACAGCCGGCGCAGCTCTGCAAGCGTATCGCATATGTCGGGCCCGAACGGCACGGCCTCGGTGTCGCGGTAGCGGCTGCGCAATGCCTTGAGCACATGCGCCTCCACACTGCCGCGATCAGGCACGAACCCGCCCGATCCGTTGCGACGGCCGGTTTCGGCGTCGACCAGCAGCACGACGGCGCGTTGCCTATTGTTCCGCCGCGATTTCTTCACCTTCACGGAGGTCAGCCCGGAAAACCGTTATCTTAGCAAGCGTGCCGGTGCGCCGCGCCGCTTTCCCATCCGTCACGGCCCGGAAATATCGTCGCAACTGTCGGCATAACGTCGCGCGGCGTCACTATGCCAGCGTGATTTTTTGCAGATTCAGGTTTCATCGAAATCACAAGAATTATTAAAACAACGGGTTATCGGCAGCCCGTTCGCCGGTAACCGACGCTTCCTGACTGGCCCGTAATTTGCTGTAAAGAGGACAGGAGCGCATCCATGGTAATTTATCTTGACCGCTATCGGGCAACCAGCACAGCGCCGGCCAGCGTTTCGGAAAACGGCGCTTATGGCGCCGAAATATCAAGTGCCGACTGGAATCCAGCGCCCGCATCACCGTCCCCGTCGGCGGCGAAAACATCGGGGGCATGGCTCGAAAGTCTGACAGCGGGTGATGCCGACGCCATGCTCGCCGCCATTTACGCGCTGGCAACTCTGGTCTGAACCCCCGCCGTACGGCGCGGCATTGCCGCCACGCGTCGCCGATCCTGACGCATCCCGGACTGTGTCACCCATTGCGACTCTTCCCCGGTCGCTCGTATTCACCGAAATTTGGGTCTATACTTTTAAATAAAGTGATAGTGGGAAAACAGTCGCATGGACGAGGCCGAAACACTGAAAAAACGGATACTCGATCTGCAACAGCAACATCGGGATCTCGATAACGCCATTGCCAAACTCTGCGAGCGTCCGGCTCAGGATCAACTGCAATTACAGCGGCTGAAAAAAAGAAAACTGGTCCTCAAAGACCAGATCATGGCGCTGGAGCGTCAATTGACGCCCGATATCCGGGCCTGATCGGAGCGGACTTCCCAGGCTACGCAGAACGCGGTCGACAGCGCCAGCGCAGCGAGCATGACAAACCAGATCAGCGACCATTCCGCTATCGACAGCCCGAGAAAACGCCAGCTGACATCCGCACACTCGCCGGATCCCCTGAGGATTTTTTGCAGTACCAGCGTCAGGGGAAATCTGTCCAGCATGTACTCGATCCCCGGACCGCATGCCGGAATACGGTCCGCAGGAAGATGCTGAAGCCATACCTGGCGCACCGCGACACTGCCGCCGGTCAATGCTATCAACACCAGCAACGAACAGTAAACGTAGGTTGCGGTCCGCCCCGGCCCATGCAATGCCGCGGCCACAAACACTATCAACAGGGCGATGAATGCGGTTCTCTGCAGAATGCACAGCGGACACGGATCCTGGAATTCGTAATACTGCAGATAAAGCGCGAATCCGAGCAGTCCGGCACAAATCAATGCGCCGAGCCCGTAGGCCGCGCGCCGTGAACAGACGACTGTTTTCAATAAATTTTGCATCGGCATTGAGGTCGGCGATTCTAACACGCGCCGGTTCCCCGCCCCATGCTTAAGATCACGCGCGGCATCACGCTCGGCCCGGATGAGATCGAGGAGCAATTCATACGCGCGCCCGGGCCCGGCGGCCAGAACGTCAACAAAGTCGCGACCGCGGTGCGGCTGCGTTTCAACGTGCGTGCCTCCACGTCCCTCTCACAGGAGGTGCGCGACCGCTTGCTGGCATTGGCCGCCGGTCGTCTCAATCAGGCGGGAGAAATCGTAATCATCGCGCGGCGATTTCGAACCCAGGCGCGCAACCGCGCCGACGCCCGCGCCCGTCTGGCGGCGCTGATCCGCGCGGCGCTGTCTGCGCCGAAACCGCGCAGGCAGACAGCCCCCGGCATTGCGGCAAAGCAACGCCGCCGTCTGGAAAAACAACACCGCTCGGAACTCAAGCGCGCGCGGGGTACGCGCGTAGATATGGACTGACAGGCAGGATGCCGCAGCGGGAGACACTCGGCAGCCACGATGTCGCCGGATTCAAAATCCGACCCAACGTTGGTCGGCGAACTATTAAGCGACCGGCAATAAATCAGAACAACTCGAACTATGGACCGCGGCACTTTCTAATTCCTCTAGTCATCCCAATGCAGCTCTCATACAGGGGGTGCTTAGGCCTGTACTTTCATGATGAGCCACTTGATGGCGGTTTCAAAATCGGTAAAAACCATGAGGCTCGCCCCTCTATTACGAACAACGGTTTCGAAGAACTCAGCCTCGGTGGCTTCATTGGAAGGTACCAGAAGGGCAACTTTGCCGAATGCAATGGTGGGTTGCGTTGCAACTGAGACGCCAAGTTCATAGCGGTCGGGTATTGAGAGGCAAACCTCGGCTTCCCGGGTATCGACGAGGACACAATCCTCTCCATTCGCGTTGATCATGGAGATGAGTTTTGTCAGAATAGCGCGGCTTGCTGCGAGGTCGATTGACCCCCGAGGATTAGCTCGAATGAAATCCTTGGTGCTGATTACCGTGATATTCGTGGGCATAGCAATTCCCCCTATCCTCCACCCCCGCAAATTGCTTGGATGGGCACAACAACAGGACGCCACTTGCACATGCTAGCGCACTATCCGTGATTTAGCGATTGCCCGAATGCTGTGCGCTGAATGTCGATCTGCCTTAGCGACAAACTGGTGCGACGCATACTTAACCCTTGCATGGCTGCGCGCCCGCCGCACGCAACAGTTCAGCGTTGTCGTGTTCAGGGCGCATGTTCGTTGAGAACAGCGAGGCTCTGGGCAGCCCGCTCCACCGCACGATATCCCTCCTCAATCGCCTCCTGCGCCCGATGAAAATCGAGCAGACGAAGGTTCGCCAGCCGGGGAGCGACGACTACATCTGGCGGCTCTCCAGCCATGCGATTGCGCGCAATCCTTACCAGCGCGATGTCCACACAACTGGTCAGGACGTCAAGCATCGGGGGCATTGCGGGCTCGTCAGGCGATTGTCCCGGCGCAAGCGCACTGAGATTTTCCTGCAGCTTGCGCATCCAACTCTGAACAGGGCCGGATGGTGGCGCTTCCAGCGTCGGAACAGTGGCGCGAAAGCGGCGGCCTAGGATGTCGGAACCGAGGTCGATCGCAATCACGATATCCGCGCCCATTGCGCGCGCCAAAGAAACCGGGACGGGATTGGCTAGGCCACCATCGACCAGCAACGATCCTTCCCATCGTACCGGGACAAATAGCCCTGGCAGGGCGATCGAAGCGCGGACGGCATCGAGCGTTGAACCGCTGCGCAGCCAGACTTCCGCGCCCGTGTTCAGCGAAGTTGCGACCGCGGCAAACGGCAATCCTAGGTGGTCAATCGAACGGTCTTCGAAATTACGACGGAAAAATTCCACCAGACGATCGCCTTTAAGTACCCCACCGCTCAGGCTTATATCGAAGAAACCCATCACGTCCTTGATTCCCAAACGGAGTACCCATTTCTCAAGGTGATCCAGTTCACCCGCCGCATAGGCAGCGCCGACCAATGCACCGATCGACGTCCCGCACACGATATCCGGTCGAACACCCGCCTTTTCCAGCGCGCGGATGACGCCTATATGAGCCCACCCGCGGGCGGAACCACTGCCCAGTGCGAGTCCCACGCGCGGCCTACGCGGCGCAGTCATACTCGGGATTATTGGAGAAAACCATTAGCGCCAAATTATTCTGCAATGGCGCCCACCCCTGGCTACCGGCGGCGCGCGTACTTATGATCGAGCGAGGAGTTGAACGAAACGACGCGCTTTAACCGCCAGGAACAGGAGCAACACGCCAAATACGATGGCATAGGAGGCTATCAGCCACAGTAAGGTGAGCGCACCTGCAGCCGGCTGCACCATGAGCAGAATGCCAAACACCACCGAGGCCAAGCCCGCGAGAACCAGCGCCCATTCACCCTTGATCTCTTTTTGCAGGCGCATTGCCATCATGATCTCAAGAAGGCCGGCGGCAATCGCCCAGATTGCGATATAGAAGACGAGGGCGAACACGGTAATGCCGGGAACTAGGAAAGTCAGGATCCCGACGCCGACTCCAAGCAGCCCTTGGAGAAGCATCACCCACCAGTCTTCATGATCTTTGCGTCCGATGATGGCGGTCCAGACGCCGAAAATGCCGTCTACCATTGAGTAAGCACCGAACAACAACACCAACGCCACAAGTGAAATCCCCGGCAGGAACCACGTCAACACGCCAAAGACAATGGCCGCGATACCACGTAGAAGCAGCAGCCACCAACCGCGTGAAAGAATTGAGGCAAAACTTTTTTCGAGGCCGTCCATAATGTTCCCCTCCTCAAAAGACCATCTAATGCCTTGTCAAACAACATCGATGGCGAGTGCGGCCACCTAAATCCGGCGCCGGCTGTACCCATCACCGGTTTTCGTTAAGACCGGCATCTAATATAGCACAAGCAGCACCGGCTGGTGATCGGACGCGTCGCTTTGCTGGTCAATCCGCGTTTCCAGTACGCGATCCCGCAAATCCTCCGTCACGTACACGAAGTCGCAGCAGTACGGCCGCGGCCATTGTCTGCGGTCGAACACGCCGATCGAAGGCGGATGCGGCGCGCCGGGATAAACAATCTCCCATGCGTCGCGAAACGCCGGCACCGGCCGCGAAAACGGCGCCGCCAGACGCGCGTGCAGCGGATCGCTTGGACGGAAATTGAAGTCGCCGGCCAGAACCGCGGAAGCCGTCCCCCTGAACGTGCGGAACGGCCCGCGCGAAGCGTCGCGCGTCGGTACCCGCGCCCGCAACGCCGCCGCGGCGTGCAGTTCGCGGATGCGCTCGACCTGCGCCCGCCTTTGCGCCGGCGAGTAATACTCGAGATGCGTGGTCATCACGCGCAGCGCGCCGAACGGCGCCATGACGATGGCTTCCACCAACGCGCGCTGCATGCTCGTGCGCCGCGCTTCGGCCGGCCATGGCAGCAGATGCCGGAATGCCTGCGTCACCGGTAGTCGCGACAGGATCATGTTGCCGAACAGGCGGCGCGAACCGTCGCCGGCCCGCACGTCGGTTGCCGCGCAAAACACCGGCGTGTATGCCGGCAGCAATTTCGCGAGCAGCGCCGGTTGATCTTCACCCTCATTTCCCCTTCTAATGCCCGGCAGACCCGGATAGTTGCTGGCGACTTCCTGCAGGCACAGCACGTCGAAATCGGCAAGCGCGCGCGCATGTCTGACGATACGCCGCAGATCGACCACGCCGTCGCAGCCGCGCCCCCACTGGATGTTCCAGCTGATCATCGCAAAACGTCTTCTCATAGCGAAAGGGCCAGCGAGCTGAGCTTCATGTAATCGGTCTTGCCGCTGCCGGAACGCGGCAGTTCGGCGACGTGTGCGATGCGGCGCGCCACCGCGAGGTGATGGCTGCCGAGCCGCCGCGCCGTCTGCAGCAGCAGTCCGCGCGACAGGGCGGGGTCGGTCGTGAACAACACCGTGCTTTCGCCGCTGCCGGGCACCACCTCCACGACGGCCGCGTGTTCGTGTTGCGGCGAGGCCCGTGCGGCGATCTGCTCGACCATGTCGAGCGCGATCATTTCTCCGGCGATCTTGGCAAAACGCCGGGCGCGTCCCAGGATGTTCACAAAGCCGTCCGTGGCCACCTCGACGATGTCGCCGGTATCGTGCCAGCCGTCGCCGTGTCCCGATCGTGGCGGCTGCAGTCTGCCGGGTTGTTCCAGCAGATAATAGCCAAGCATCAGGTTCGGACCGCGCACCAGCAGCCGGCCGCCGCGCTGCAGCCCGTCGACCGGGACCAGCCGGTGTTCGACGTCCGGCAGGAAACGGCCGACGCTGCCCGCCCGGCTGGCCGAAGGCGTGTTGAGCGCAATGACCGGCGCACACTCGGTGCAGCCGTAACCATCATAGATTTGCAGCCCGAAGCGTTGCTGCCACATCGCCACCACTTTTTCGTCGAGTTTCTCACCGCCGGATATCACGTATTTGACCGATGCGAAATCAGCCGGCTGTGCATGGCGCGCATATTGGCCGAGGAAGGTGCTGGTGCCGAACATCACCCGGCAGCGCTGTGCACGCACCACCGCCGGAATTTCGTGGTAGCGCAGCGGGCTGACATAAAGATGGAGCGGCGTGCCGGCCACCAGCGGCATCAGCACGCACGCCGTCAGTCCGTACGAATGATAAACCGGAAGCGGACTGAAAAATTTGTCACCGCGGTCGAACGGGAACACCTCGCGCATCTGCCGGATGTTGGAAAGCAGGGCGCGGTGGCTCAACGCAACGCCTTTGGCCGCCCCTTCCGAACCGGAGGTAAACAGTATCACCGCCGGGTCGTCGGCAACCGCGCCGGGAACCGGGCTCCGCCACACTGAAAACATCGTCCGTACGGCTTCGAGGCGATCGCGCCAGGTGAGTTCGCGGCGCAGATCCTCGAGATAAACGATGCGCATATCAGCAAGGGCAGGCAGACAGCGCTCGAGACCGGCCATGGCGACGAACCTGCGGGAGGTGACGATGGTGCGCACCGCGGCGGCAGTACAGGCATCGCGCATGGCTTCGGCGTCGGCCGAATAATTGAGCAGCGCGGGCACGCGGCGCCATGCGGTAAGGGCAAGCAGCAGGCTGACGGTGACGTTCAGGTTAGGCAGCAACACGCCGGTGTGCTCGAGCTCGACAGTATGCCGGGACAGCAACCGGCCGAGCACCAGACTGTTCCTGATCAGCCGGCGGTAGGTGTCGCAATTGCCTTGCGCGTCTTCGATGATGCGGATACGGCGTCCATGACACTCGGCCGCATCGACCACGGCGCCGAACAGCGTGCGGTCGGCAAATCCGCCGTTCATGAGCTTCGCTTTCCGGCGCCCTGACGGAAAGCAGTCCGGCGGCGGGGATCACCCGCTTTTTCGTGAGCCATCCGTACTTCTTGTAGTGAAATATAAATGACAAAACCGCCCGCGGATTCAGCAGGCACGCCAAAAAATGCAAAATCTATCAGTTTGTTAGATTTGCTTCCTGATAAATCTCTGCGTAGATTTACAACTGACCCAACTTTCACCTAACCGCCGCTCACTTTCAAGGAGATGATCATGGACATGACCGTTCCCCAGGAAATTCTACAGGTTCAGGAACCGCTGCCTAGGTTTCGGGATTCCGACAGGTTCGCGTTCCATTTTTCGCCGCAACTGATGGCCCAGCTCGACACCGCATCGGCATGCATGTGGCTGCGCTGGAACCCGGCGCCTCGTCCCTGCTTCAACCCGGCGTTGCTGGCAAGTCTGCGCGAGTATTGCGATTTCCTGTCCGCGAGCGGCGGCTGCATCCGTGACGGCGAGGAGACCTCCGGAATCGAATACGCGGTGCTCTCCTCACGGGTGCCGGGCATTTTCAACCTGGGCGGCGACCTCGATCTGTTTACTCGCCTGATCGAAACCAGGGACCATCAGGAATTGCTGCGCTACGGCCTGTCATGCGTCGACGTGCTGTACCGGAACTATATCGGGCACGGCGTGCCGCAATTGACCACCATCTCACTGGTCCAGGGCGACTGCATGGGCGGCGGCTTCGAATGCGCGCTGTCGAGCGATGTGCTGATCGCCGAAAAAAGCGCGCGTTTCGGGTTCCCCGAGATCCTGTTCAACCTGTTCCCGGGAATGGGCGCCTACTCTTTCCTGCAGCGCCGCGTCGGTCAAAAAACGACCGAGGATTTGATCACCAGTGGCAAAATCTACAGCGCGCATGATATGCTGGCGCTCGGTGTCATCGATATCGTGGTTGACGACGATCAAGGGGAGGCGGAAGTCGCAGCGCTGATCAAACGCCGCGGCCGCAGCCGGAATGCGCTCAGTGCCATTGCGGAAACAAGGCGGCGCGCGCAACCGCTGGAGTACAAGGAACTCGCCGATATCGTCGATATCTGGGTCGCCGCCGCATTCCGGCTCAGCGCGCGCGATGTCAAATTGATGCAACGACTGGTCCACCGCCAGAACACAGTCAGCGCTGGTGAGGGAGTGTCCCTGCACTAGGAAGGAATTTGATGTCCAAAGAGGACTTCGAATACAGCATCCAGGAAGCCGCGCACCGGCTCGGCGTCAGCATCCAGAAACTGCGGCGGTGGGATGACAAGGGCGCGTTGGTCGGCCGGCGCACCGAGGGCGGACATCGGCGCTACCCGCGCGACCTGATCGACAGCATCGCAGGGCGCGAAGCGGACAGCGCGCGCCCTGACGAACTCGAAAGCGTCAAGCAGACTCTCGAGGGCAAGCGGCGCATCATCCAGTTGTTGCTGCAAAGCGAGCGTCGCTACCGCGACCTGGTCGAGACGTCGCACGACCTGATCTGGGCGACCGACGCAGAGGGCCGCTTCACCTACCTCAACAACGCCGCGGTCGAGATCCTCGGCCTCGACCCCAACGATCTGCTCGGACGCTGTTTCTTCGATTTTGAAGCACAGCCCTCGCACGTATCGAACCGGCGCTTTCTGGCGCTGCTCAAGCGCAATGGCGAAGTGCGCAATTACGTATCGCACCTGGTGGCGATAGACGGTCGCGACCGGTGGGTCGGAATCAACGCGCGCCTGGCCCGCGACGACCGGGGAAAACTGGTCGGCATTCGCGGCACTGCGCGCGACATCACCGAACAGCATCTGGCGATGCTCGAAATCGAGCGCCTGGCGCGCCACGATCCACTGACCGACCTGCCGAACCGGGCGAGCCTGCAGCACGACATCGAATCCGCGATCAAAAACGGTGAATTCGGAGCCGTCCTGTTCCTCGACGTCGACCACTTCAAATACGTGAACGACAATTTCGGACACCGCGCCGGAGATCAGCTGATCATCGGCATCGGCAGCGCGCTACGCGGAGCGGTGCGCGATTTCTCCGGCACTCTTTATCGCATCGGCGGCGACGAATTTGCAATCCACCTGCCGGCCGCGCTGCGCCAGGAAGCATCCCGCGCTGCGGAATGTGCGCTGGAGGCCATCCGACGCTACCACTTCCAGCCCGGCAGCGGAAGACGCATCTCGAATCTTTCGGCTTCCGTCGGCATCGCGCTCTACCCCTTCCACGGCGCAAACATCGCGGTGCTGCTGTCGAACGTCGACATCGCGATGTATCAGGCCAAGGAACTGGGCCGCAACCGCTACGTACTGTTCGACCAGGTCGAGGGGGGTGTGCGCAGCACCCACCGGCGCATGCACTGGGCGAAAAAACTGCGTGACGCCATCGACGATGATCGCCTGGTGCTGTTCACCCAGCCGGTCGTGCGCTTCGCCGACCATGAGACCGTGCACCACGAAGTGCTGGTGCGGATGCGCGATGATGACGGAAAAATCATTCTGCCCGGAAATTTCGTGGAACTGGCGGAATCACTGGGGATCATCCGTGAAATCGACATGCTGGTAGTGCGTAAATTGATCGGACATCTGCTCGCCAACAACCGCCTTGACCAGAAAGTGCGGTATTTCGTCAACCTGTCCCGCGTCAGCATCTCCGATCAGCAGTGGGTCAAGGATTTCATATCGATGCTGGAAGAGAGCAAGGCCACCCCCAGTCAGCTGGTGTTCGAGATCACCGAAACCGCCGCGATGTCGGAAATCGACGTCACGCTGAACTTCATACGCATGCTGAAGGAAATGGGATGCCGCTTCGCGCTCGACGATTTCGGCGCCGGCTTCAGCTCGTTCTATTACCTGAAGCGCTTCGAGATCGACTATCTGAAAATCGACGGCAGCTTCATCCGGGATCTACCCACCGATGAAAGCAACCAGGTATTCGTAAAAGCGCTGAACGATGTCGCCAAGGGAATGAACAAACAGGTGATCGCCGAATGGGTGGAAACGCCCGAGGCACTCCAGCTGCTGAGCGCGATGGGCATCCAGTACGGACAGGGCTATCTGTTCCGGCAGCCCGAACCGCTGTTGAAGGAGGTCGACAGCACCTCCCGCACCAGATTCAACGTCGCCTGAACCGTCCCCGCTTCATCTACAGCCGAACATTCTGATCCAGGCAAGGCCCACCACCGTCTTGATGTCGGTGATGCGCCCGGCCCGCACCCACTCCAGCGCTTCGTCCACGCCGACTGCGATGACCTCAAGGAACTCCCCGTCATCGAGCGCGGAGCCGACATGGGTCAGCCCGCGCGCAGCGTAAAGCTCGATAAGTTCGTTCGAATAGCCGATGCACGAATACAGCGCCGTCAGGCGGTGCCATTCCGTCGCCCGATAGCCGCATTCTTCGACCAGCTCGCGCTGTGCGGTCTGCAGCGGAGTCTCGCCGGCGTCGATCTTGCCCGCCGGCAGTTCGAAAAAATGCCGCTGCGGCGCGTAGCGGAACTGCCGCTCCATCAACAATGTCTTTTCGTCGAGCAGGGGCACGATCATCACCGCGCCGGGGTGTTCGACATATTCGCGGCGGGCGGTTTTGCCGTCGGGCAGCCGCACGGTGTCTTCGCGCACCTTGAGCAGCCGGCCGTCATAGACCAGCCGCGTCGTCAGTTGCCGCTCGGTAAAGTCCCGGTCGTCCGGCATTTATTGCAGCGATAGCTCGATCGAATAATCGCACAGCGTCATCAACGGCCCCGGCAATACGCCGAACACCAGCATCAGCAAGCCGTTGAGACTCAGCACCCAGCGCGTGGCGGCAGGCGCCGTGATCGGACTCGGGTCAAGCGGCGGTTCGAAATACATCAGCCTGACGACGCGCAGATAATAGAAAGCGCTGACCAGGGAAAACAGCACCGCCACCACCGCCAGCCACAGGTAACCCGCGTCCACCACCGCCCACAGCACGGACAGCTTGGCGTAAAAACCGACCAGCGGCGGAATTCCGGCCATCGAGAACATTATCAGGAGCATCATGCCGGCGTACCACGGGCTGCGCTGGTTGAGCCCCCTGAAGTCATCGAGCGTATCGGCCTCGAAACCGGGACGCGCCAGCAGCAGGATCATGCCGAACGCGCCGAGATTCATCAGCGCGTAGACCATGACATAGAACATCGCGGAGGCGAACCCCTCGTCGCTGCCGCTCAGTATTCCGAGCAGCAGGAAACCCATGTGGGATATCGTCGAATAGGCAAGCATGCGCTTGAGATTGGTCTGCGCGATCGCGGTGATGCTGCCGATCGCGAGCGACAGCACCGCCATCACGATCAGCATCCACTGCCACTGCGCGACCAGCCAGTCGGCGCCCAGTCCGGTGACCAGGATGCGCATGATGAACGCGAACGCCGCAAGTTTGGGCACCGAACTGATGAACAGCGCAACCGCGGTCGGCGCCCCCTGATAGACGTCCGGCACCCACATGTGGAACGGCACCGCGCCGAGCTTGAAGCCGATGCCGGAAATGATGAATACCAGCGCGAACGCCAGCACCACCTTGTCGGCGGAATCGTTGGCAATCGCGTCGGCCATGTCGGTCAGCCCCAGGCTGCCGGTCGCGCCGTACAGCATCGACATGCCGTAGAGCAGCATGCCGGAAGCGAGCGCGCCGAGTACGAAGTATTTCATCGCCGCCTCGGTCGCCGCCGTTGAATCGCGCTGCAGCGCGACCAGTCCGTACAGCGCGAGCGCCAGCAGTTCGAGCCCCAGATAGAGGGTCAACAGGTGGTTCGCCGAGACCATCACCATCATGCCGAGCGTCGCGAACAGTATCAGCACGAAGAATTCGCCGCGGAACATGCCGCGCGCCTGCACATAGGGCCGCGCATAGACCAGCGTGACCGCGACCGCGAGGTAGATACTGAGCTTGATCAGCGCCGCCATCGGATCGGCGACAAACATGTCGTTGAACGCGTACTGCTCCTCGGACAGCCCGAGCCATGTCAACACGAAGCAGCCGGCAAGCGCCAGCAGCGTCAACGTATAACTGATGCCGCGTTGCGCGTCGTCGACGAACAGGTCGATCACCAGAATCGCGCACGCCGCGCACAGCAGAAACACCTCGGCGCAGGCGGGAGCGATGAAGGTAAGGAATGACATGCGTTCTCCGCCTATTGCATCGGTAATTTGCTGTGCACGTGCGCCAGCAGGTCGCTGACCGAGACATGCAGCACCGCGCCGAGCGGCGCCGGGTAAATGCCGATCGCCAGCACCAGTGCGGCGGTCACGCCCAGCACCAGCGTTTCACGGCCGCCGATGTCGTTGAGCGCCGCAATCTGCGGGCTGGCAGGGGCGCCGAATACGACGCGCTTGTACATCCACAGCGTGTAGGAAGCGCCGAAGATCAGCGTCGTGGCCGCCAGCGCCGTGTACCAGAAACTGGTTTTCACCGTGGCCAGGATCACCAGCCATTCGCCGACGAACCCGCTGGTGCCGGGCAGTCCGGCGTTCGCCATCGCAAACAGCATGAACAGCGCGGCGAACACCGGCATCCGGTTGACGACGCCGCCATAATCGGCGATCCGCCGCGAGTGCAGGCGGTCGTAGAGTACGCCGACGCACAGGAACAGCGCTCCCGAAACGAAACCGTGCGACACCATCTGCAGCACCGCGCCCTCGACGCCCTGCGCGCTGAACAGAAAAGTCCCGAGCGTGACGAATCCCATGTGCGAAATCGACGAGTAGGCGATCAGCTTTTTCAGGTCGGTCTGCACCAATGCGACCAGCCCGATGTAGACGACCGCGACCAGCGACAGCGCGATCACGAAACCGGCCAGCTGCTGACTCGCGTCCGGCACGATCGGCAGCGACAGCCGCAGGAAACCGTAACCGCCGAGCTTCAGCATCACCGCCGCCAGCACCACCGAACCACCGGTCGGAGCTTCGACGTGCGCGTCCGGCAGCCATGTGTGGACCGGCCACATCGGCACCTTGACTGCGAACGCGGCGAAGAACGCCACGAAAATCAGGATCTGCGCGCCGAGCGGCAACTGCAGGCCGTAGAAATCGAGCAGCGAAAAACTGCCGTCGGCGACGTTGAACAGATAGATCAGGGCCACCAGAAACAGCAGCGAACCGAGCAGCGTGTAGAGGAAAAACTTGACTGCGGCGTAGATGCGGTTGGGACCGCCCCAGACGCCAATGATGATGTACATCGGTATCAGCGTCGCCTCGAAGAACACATAGAACAGCAGCGCATCGAGCGCGCAGAACACGCCGTTCATCAGCCCGCCCAGAATCAGAAACGACGCCAGGTACTGGGCGATGCGCTCGCGGACACCCCAGCCGGCAACCACCACCAGCACGGTGATCACGCAGTTGAGAAGGATCAGCAGCAGCGAAATGCCGTCGATGCCGAGATGGTAGTTGGCGTTGAAGCTGTCGATCCATGGCGCGTTTTCGATGAACTGAAAGCCGCCCGCATCGCGGTCGAAATGCGTCCACAGCGGCAGCGCGACCAGCAATCCGGCGACCGCGCCCAGCAGCGCGATGTTGCGCGCGGCTGCCGGCCGCCGGTCGCCGACCGCCAGCACGACGAGGCCGGCGATGATCGGCACCCAGATCACGAAACTCAGAATCGGATAGCTGATGCTCATTTTTTATTCACGCCGTCCCGCCGCAGCCGTCATGGCAGCAACAGCAAAGTCAGCAGCAGCAGCGCGCCGCTGATCATCGCGAATGCGTAGTGATAGATATAGCCGGACTGGAGATGGCGGATCACCAGCGCGGCCCAGCCGACGGTCCTGGCCGAACCGTTGACCAGCACCCCGTCGATGATCGTAACGTCGCCGCCCTTCCACAGCCCGCCGCCGATCCAGCGCGCGCCGCCGGCAAAAAACCAGTCGTTGAAGCGGTCGAGGCCGTATTTTTCCTCCAGTATCCACACCGGCAGCCGCAGCTTCTCGCGTAATACCGCCGGCAGATCGGGACGCACGATATAAAGGAACCATGCGCCGGCGGCGCCCGCCAGCGCCAGCCATAGCGGCAGCTCGGCGAAGCCGCGTCCGATCATCGTCAGCACGCCCCCGAATTCCTCCCTCAGCGTGGCGAGCCCGCGGTGCGCCGCGCCGATCACTATCGAATCGCCGAAATAATCGCCGAACACGATGCCGCCGATCATCCAGCCGGCGCCGAGCGACGGCAGCGCCAGCAGCACCAGCGGCAGCGTCATCACCCACGGCGATTCGTGAGGATCACCGTGGTCGCGCGCGAACCGCTCGCGGCCGTGAAAGGTCAGAAACACCAGCCGGAACGAATAAAAACCGCCGACCAGCGCCCCGCCCAGCGCCGCCAGGTAGGCGAACACCGCACCCGGCACCTGCGACAGATGGACCGCCTCGATGATCGTGTCCTTGGAGAAAAAGCCGGAAAACGGCGGCAGCCCGGCGTTGGCGCAGGCGCCGATCAGCACTGCGATGTAGGTGACCGGCAGGTACTTGCGCAGACCGCCCATGTTGCGCATGTCCTGCTCGTGGTGCATCGCGATGATCACCGAGCCGGCGCCGAGGAACAGCAGCGCCTTGAAGAAAGCATGCGTCATCAGGTGGAAAATCGCGGCCGGATAGGCGGAGGCGCCGAGCGCCATCGTCATGTAGCCGAGCTGCGACAGCGTCGAATAGGCGACCACGCGCTTGATGTCATGCTGGACCATTGCGATCAGCGCCATGAAGAATGCGGTGATCGCGCCGATCACCAGCACCACCGACAGCGCGGTATCGGACAACTCGAACAGCGGCGACATCCGCGCGACCATGAAGATGCCGGCGGTCACCATCGTCGCGGCGTGGATCAGCGCCGAGATCGGGGTCGGGCCTTCCATCGAGTCGGGCAGCCAGACATGCAGCGGGAACTGCGCCGATTTCCCCATCGCGCCCGTGAACAGCAGCACGCAGATCACCGTCATCAGCGCCCAGGCGTGGCTGGGGACGATTTCGATCGTATTGGCGGCGACGGTACCGGCGCGCGCGAACACCGTCGCGTAATCGAGGCTGCCGAAATACAGCAGCACCAGCGCGATGCCGAGCAGAAAGCCGAAATCACCGACGCGGTTGACGATGAAAGCCTTCAGATTGGCGTAGATCGCGGTCGGCCGCGTGTACCAGAAGCCGATCAGAAGATAGGAAACCAGACCGACCGCCTCCCAACCGAAGAACAGTTGCAGGAAATTGTTCGCCATTACCAGCATCAGCATCGAGAACGTGAACAGCGACATGTAGCTGAAGAAGCGGTTGTAGCCGGGATCGCCGCGCATGTAGCCGACGGTGTAGACGTGGATCGCCAGCGAAACCGAAGTCACCACCACCATCAGCAGCGCCGACAGCCGGTCGATCATGAACCCGATCTCGAACCTGACCGAGCCGCTGGCGAGCCAGGTATAGACAGTGCCGTTGTAAGCGTGCCCCTGCAGCACGTCGAGGAACACCGCGACCGCGGCAACCGTGGAGATGATCATGCCGAGGATGGTCGCCGAGTGCGCGGCGCGGTTGCTGATCTTCAGGCACAACAGCCCGGCAATCAGCGCGCCGGCCAGCGGCGCCAGCGGCACGATCAGATAGACGATGGACATCGGCATCCGGTTACCCTTTGAGGCTGTCGAGTTGCTCGACGTCGATGGTTTTCAGGTTGCGGAACAGCACGACCAGGATCGCAAGGCCGATCGCGGACTCCGCGGCAGCGACGGTCAGGATGAAAAACACGAAAATCTGGCCGGCGGTGTCGTCGAGATAATGCGAAAACGCGACGAAATTCATGTTGACCGCGAGCAGCATCAGCTCGATCGCCATCAGCAGGATGATCACGTTCCGGCGGTTCAGGAAAATCCCGACCACGCTGATCGCGAACAAAACAGCACCCAGCACCAGAAAGTGCGACAACGAAATCAATTGCTCCCCCTTTATGCGCGAGGAAGTCGGGACAGCGCGCCTGGCCCGTCCCGTCCCCGCTCAATTCAGCCCCGCCTCTGCTCCTCGCGCTTTTCCGTCGCCATCGGAACGACGCGGATGCGCTGTTCCCTCCGCACTTCGACCTGCTGCGCCGGATCGACGTATTTGGTGACCTTGCGCCGGCGCAGCGTCAGCGCAATCGCCACGACGATCGCGACCAGCAGGATCGCCGCCGCGATTTCGAACGGATACACGTAATCGGTGTAAATCAGCCGGCCCAGCTCGCGGACATTGCTGTAGTCGGCGGGCGGCGGCGCCGGCGCCGCCGGTGCGCCGGCGGCGTAATGGAGCAGGATCAGCGTCGTCATTTCCGCGACCAGCAGCAGCGCGACCGTGGCGCCGAGCGGCAGATAGCTCCAGAACCCCTTGCGCAGCTGCGCGATGTTGACGTCGATCATCATCACGACGAACAGGAACAGCACCATCACCGCGCCGACATAGACGAGAACCAGCGTAATTGCCAGGAATTCGGCCTGCAGCAGTATCCACAGCCCGGCCGAGGTGAAGAACGCCAGCACCAGGAACAATGCGGCGTGCACCGGGTTGCGCGCGACGATCACGCCGATCGCGGCGAAGATCAGCACCGCCGAAAACGAGTAGAAAATGAAGGCTTGGAAGGTCATATCCGGAAAGGCGTCCTGCTAGCGGTAGGTGGCGTCCGCTGCGCGATCCTGCGCGATCTGTTCTTCGTAACGATCGCCGATCGCGAGCAGCATCGGCTTGGTGTAGATCAGGTCGCCGCGCTGTTCGCCGTGATATTCGAGAATGCGCGTCTCGACGATCGAATCGACCGGGCACGATTCCTCGCAGAAGCCGCAGAAGATGCATTTGGTCAGATCGATGTCGTAGCGCGTGGTGCGGCGCGTGCCGTCGGCGCGCTGCTCGGATTCGATCGTGATCGCGAGCGCCGGGCACACCGCCTCGCACAGCTTGCACGCGATGCAGCGCTCCTCGCCGTTGGGATAGCGGCGCAGCGCGTGCAGCCCGCGGAAGCGCGGCGACTGCGGCGTCTTCTCTTCCGGATACTGCACCGTGATCTTGCGCGCGAAGAGATGGCGGCCGGTCAACGCCATGCCCTTGACCAGTTCGAACAGCAGAAAGGTGCGGAAAAATTCGCGGACGCGGTCCAGCATGGCCGTCAGCTCCACCACACCCACCACGGCGTCTGCGTCCAGACGCCGAGCACGACGATCCACACCAGCGTAATCGGGATGAAAACCTTCCAGCCGAGGCGCATGATCTGGTCGTAGCGGTAGCGCGGGAAGGTCGCACGGAACCACAGAAAGCTCGATACGACGAGGAACAGCTTCAGCAACAGCCAGCCGGCGCCGCCCGTGGCCAACCATGGCGCGCCGATCGCAGCGGCCGCCGCGGCCGGCACCGGCGACAGCCAGCCGCCGAGAAACATGATCGAGCACAGCGCCGACACCAGCATCATGTTCGCGTACTCGGCGAGAAAGAACACCGCGAACGCCATGCCCGAGTACTCGACGTGGAAACCGGCGACGATCTCCGATTCGCCTTCGGCGACATCGAACGGCGCGCGGTTGGTCTCGGCAACGCCGGCGATCAGATAGACCAGGAACAGCGGAAACAGCGGAATGAAAAACCAGTTGAGCAGCCCGTAGCCGCCCTGCTGCGCATTGACGATCTGCACCAGGTTCAGGCTCTGCGCGGCGATCAGCACGCCGACCAGCGCGAAGCCCATCGCGATTTCGTACGACACGATCTGCGCCGCGGAACGCAGCGCGCCGAGAAACGCATATTTCGAATTCGACGCCCAGCCGGCGATGATGATGCCGTAGACGCCCATCGACGTGATCGCAAGGACATAGAGCAGGCCGGCGTCGACGTTGGACAGCACCAGATCGGAGGAAAACGGCACCACCGCCCACGCCGCCAGCGCCGGCACGATCGCCATCACCGGCGCCAGCACGAACAGGAACTTGTTGGCGCCGGTCGGCACGATGATTTCCTTCAGCAGCAGCTTGACGCCGTCGGCGATCGGTTGCAGCAGCCCGAGCGGCCCGACCCGGTTGGGCCCGAGCCGCACCTGGATCCAGCCGATCACCTTGCGCTCCCACAACGTCAGATAGGCGACCGCCAGCATCAGCGGCACCACGATGGCGACGATCTTGGCCAGCGCCCATACCGCCGGCCACGTCGGACCGAACAGTTGCGCGGCCTGGTCGAGATAGGCATTCATACCGCGACCTTCCGCTTTTGTTCGACGCGTTCCACGCTGACGGTGCCGGACAGCGCGCCCAGTTCCACCGTCAACGGATGCGCGGCCGGCACGCGTATGCAGTTTTCGGGCAGCCGGTCATCGCGCGCCGCCGCCAGCACCGCGCTGCCGCCGCCCTGCCCGATCCTGACGCTGTCGCCATCGCGCAGGCCGAGTTGCGCGAACAACGTGCCGTGCATCGCCGCAGCCGGTTCTGCCGCGTCGCGCGTCTGCTGCAGCGCCGGCGCACGCCGCGCCAATGCGTCGGCCTGATAGATCGGCACTTCGCCGATGCGCTCGACGCCGCCGGCCGCCGCCGGAATTTTTGCCGCTGCGCCATCGTTGAGCCGGTTGTCGAGACGCGCGGCGGGATCGCCGCCGCCCAGCGCTTCGCGCAGCACCGCTTCGCTGCTGTCGTAATCGAAGCCGGTGACGTCGAGCAGATTGCCGAGCACGCGCAGCACCTTCCATGCCGGCCGCGTTTCGGCAAGCGGCTGCACTACCGGCCGGAAGCCCTGCACGCGGCCCTCGGTACTGACGAAGGTGCCGGAGGTCTCGGTGAACGGCGCGATCGGCAGCAGCGCGTGCGCGTAATCGAGCGCGCGGTGCTGGTACGGCGACAACGCGACGACGAATTCGGCATCCTGCATCGCCGCCAGCGCCCGCACGCCGTCGTGGCAGTCGAATTCCGGCTCAACGCCGAGCAGCACGAAAGCCTTGCGCGGCTGCTCCAGCATCGTGCGCGCATTCAATCCCGTGTCGCCGGGCAATGCACCCGCCAGATAACCGCCGGCGCTGTTGGCGGCCTCGCCGAGAAAGCCGAAGCGCGCGCCGAGAACATCGGCCAGCGCCTGCGTGAGCAGGTGCAGCTGGGCGGCGGCCGGATGATGCTGCGCGAAATTGCCGAGGAAAATACCGACGTTGTTTCCCGACGCGAGACTGGCCGCAATGCGCTGCGCTTCGGCGCCGGGTTCGACCGCGGCAAGCGCGGCCCGGACATCGGCCGGCAGCGGCGTGTTCTTTTCAGCGGCGGCCGCCTTGACGATTTCAGCCAGCGCGCGCGGCAGTTGCGAAGGCGCGGCGATCAGCTTGTTGGCGACGCGCATCAGCAGATCGTCGTCAACCGCGTGCAGCACGTTGAGCTGCAGTTGTTTCTTCGCGGCCTGGCGGAAGCGCTGCGCCAGCAGCGGATGGTCCTTGCGCAGCGTGCTGCCGATCACCAGCGCGCGGTCGAGCTGCGGCAGCTCGGCGACTTTCATGCCGAGCCACGGCGCGCCGGATAATCTGCCGTCGGCGCTGAAGTCGGACTGGCGCAGCCGGAAATCGATGTTGCCGCCGCTGAAACCATGTGCGAGCTTCTGCAGCAGATAGAGTTCTTCGACGGTCTGGTGCGGGGTCGCAAGCCAGCCGGTTTGTTGCGCGCCATGGCGGTCGCGCACGCGCCTGAGGCCGGCGGCGACAAACTCAAGCGCAATCGGCCAGTCGACTTCGCTCCACCGCCCGTCCTGCCGGATCAGCGGCCGCACCAGGCGGTCGGCGCTGTTGAGCGCTTCGTACGAAAAACGGTCCTTGTCGGACAGCCAGCACTCGTTGATCTCTTCGTTGTCGCGCGGCAGCACGCGCATCACGCGGTTCTGCTTGACCTGCACCGTCAGATTCGAGCCAAGACCGCAGTGCGGGCTGACCGACGGGTGGCGCGTCAGCTCCCAGCTGCGCGCGGTGTAACGGAACGGCTTCGACGTCAGCGCGCCGACCGGACACAGATCGATCTCGTTGCCGGAAAGTTCGGAATCGACGGTCCTGCCGATGAAAGCGGTGATTTCGGCGTGCTCGCCGCGGCCGATCATGCCGAGTTCCATGATGCCGGCGATCTCCTGGCCGAAACGCACACAGCGCGTGCACTGGATGCAGCGTGTCATGTCGGTCGCGATCAGCGGGCCGAGGTTCTTGTTGGTGACGACGCGCTTCGGCTCGTCATAGCGCGAACCGCTGCCACCGTAGCCGACCGCGAGGTCCTGCAGATCGCACTCGCCGCCCTGATCGCAGATCGGACAGTCGAGCGGGTGGTTGATCAGCAGAAATTCCATCACACCCCGCTGCGCCTCGATCGCCAGCGGCGAATGGGTCCATATCTTCATGCCGTTGGCGACCGGCGTCGCGCACGCCGGCAGCGGCTTCGGTGTCTTTTCGATTTCGACCAGACACATCCGGCAGTTGGCGGCGACCGTCAGCTTGTCGTGATAGCAAAAATGCGGCACATAGATGCCGAGCCGCTGCGCGGCCTGGATCACCGTCGTGCCGTCAGGCACCTCGACCGGTCTGCCGTTAATCTCGATCTGGACCATGGCGAAATTGAATCACAAATACGGGGCGACGAGGCATTTTTTATGCTCGATATGGTGCCGGAACTCATCGCGGAAGTGTTTGATGAACGAGCGCACCGGCATTGCCGCCGCGTCACCGAGCGCGCAGATGGTGCGCCCCTGAATGTTGTCGGCAACGTTGTTCAGCAGATCGAGGTCCTCCGGCCGGCCCTGCCCATGCTCGATCCTGTGCAGCACGCGGTACAGCCAGCCGGTTCCCTCACGGCACGGCGTGCACTGGCCGCACGATTCCTCGAAATAGAAATAGGCCAGCCGCAGCAGTGAACGCACCACGCAGCGCGTGTCGTCCATCACGATCACCGCGCCCGAGCCGAGCATCGACCCGGCCTTGGCGATCGAGTCGTAATCCATGTCGGTCGCCATCATGATGTCGGCCGGCAGCACCGGCATCGAGGAGCCGCCCGGAATCACCGCCTTCAGCTTTCTGCCGTCGCGCATGCCGCCCGCCATTGCAAGCAGCTGCGCGAACGGCGTACCCATGCGCACCTCGTAATTGCCGGGGCGCGCGATGTCGCCCGACACCGAGAAAATCTTGGTGCCGCCGTTGTTGGGCCTGCCGAGCTCGAGGTACTTGTTGCCGCCGTTCAGAATGATCCACGGCACCGCGGCGAAAGTTTCGGTGTTGTTGATCGTGGTCGGCTTGCCGTAGAGACCGTAGGTCGCCGGAAACGGCGGCTTGAAACGCGGCAGTCCTTTTTTGCCCTCGAGCGACTCCAGCAGCGCGGTTTCCTCGCCGCAGATGTAGGCGCCATAGCTGTGATGGGCGTAAAGATCGAACGAGAAGCTGCTGCCGAGAACGTTGCTGCCGAGATAGCCGGCGGCGTAGGCCTCAGCGAGCGCCTCCTCGAACTGCTCGTAGATATCCCAGATCTCGCCGTGAATATAGTTGTAGCCGGTGGTAATGCCCATCGTATAAGCGCCGATCGCCATGCCCTCGATCAGCATGTGCGGGTTGTAGCGCAGGATGTCGCGGTCCTTGAAGGTGCCGGGCTCGCCTTCGTCGGAATTGCAGACCAGGTACTTCTGGCCGGTGTAGTTCTTCGGCATGAAGCTCCACTTGAGGCCGGTCGGAAAACCGGCGCCGCCGCGCCCGCGCAGCGCCGAGTTCTTCAGTTCGGCGAGGATCGCCTCCGGCGGCATGCGCTCGTTGAGCACCTTGCGCAGCGCCTGATAGCCGCCGCGCGCTTCGTAGTCCTTGAGCCGCCAGTTGAGGCCGTTGACGCCTTTCAGGATCACGGCGTCCGGGCCGAAGATGTCGCCGGCGAATGGCGGGATCGGCAGGCCCATCAGCGGTTCTCCTCGATCAGCCGGTCGATTTTGTCCGGCGACATTGCGCACAGCATGGTCTTGTTGTTGACGATCAGCACCGGCGCGTCGCCGCACGCGCCCAGGCATTCAGCTTCCTTCAGCGTGAACGCGCCGTCGGCGGTGGTCTCATTGAATCCGATGCCGAGTTTTTTCTTCAACTGCTCGGCGGTTTCGTTGGCGCCCTGCAGCGCGCACGGCAGGTTGGTGCAGATCGAAATCTTGCAGCGGCCGGCTGGCCTGGTGTTGTACATCGTATAGAAGCTCGCGACCTCGTAGACCGCGATCGGCGGCATGCCGAGATATTGCGCGACGAAATCCATCGTTTCGGTCGACAGCCAGCCCTTCTCGTCCTGTGCGATCGCCAGCGCCGCGATCACCGCCGACCGCTTGTGCTCCGATGGATATTTGGCGACCGCCCGGTCAATCCCGGCCAGCGCCTCGGGCGACAAAATCATGGGAGCGTTCATCGGTCCACCTCGCCGAACACGATGTCCTGCGTCCCGATGATCGCGACGACGTCCGCGATCATATGGCCGCGCGACATTTCGTCGAGCGCCGCCAGGTGCGTGAAACCGGGCGCGCGGATCCTGAGACGGTACGGCTTGTTGGCGCCGTCCGAGATCAGATAGATGCCGAACTCGCCCTTCGGCGCCTCGACTGCGGCATAGGTCTCGCCGGCGGGCACGTGCATGCCCTCGGTGAACAATTTGAAGTGGTGGATCAGTTCTTCCATGTTCTGCTTCATCAAGAAGCGCGACGGCGGCGCGACTTTGTGGCTGTCGGTCATCACCGGTCCCGGATGGTCGCGCAGCCACGCGATGCATTGCCGGATGATGCGGTTCGACTGACGCATTTCCTCGACGCGCACCAGATAGCGGTCATAGCAGTCGCCGTTGACGCCGACCGGAATGTCGAAATCCATCCGGTCATAAACCTCATACGGCTGCTTCTTGCGCAGATCCCATTCGACCCCCGAGCCGCGCAGCATCGGACCGGTGAAACCAAGCGCCCTGGCGCGCTCCGGCGTCACCACGCCGATGCCGACCGTGCGCTGCTTCCAGATCCGGTTATCGGTCAGCAGCGTTTCATAGTCGTCGACGTAGTTCGGGAAGCGGTCGGTAAAGTCTTCCAGGAAGTCGAGCAGCGAACCCTGGCGGTTCTCATTGATCTGGCGCACTGCGGCCGCGTTGTGGATGCGCGACGGCTGGTATCGGGGCATCGTGTCCGGCAGATCGCGGTAGACGCCGCCCGGCCGGTAGTAGGCGGCATGCATGCGTGCGCCCGACACCGCCTCGTAGGTGTCGAGCAGATCCTCGCGCTCGCGGAAGCAGTAAAGAAACACCGTCATCGCGCCGATGTCGAGCGCATGCGCGCCGAGCCACAGGCAGTGGTTCAGGATGCGCGTGATCTCGTCGAACATGACGCGGATGTACCGGGCGCGCAACGGCACCTCGACGCCGAGCAGCTTCTCGATCGCCAGCACGTACGCATGCTCGTTGCACATCATCGACACGTAGTCGAGGCGGTCCATGTACGGCACCGACTGCAGGAAGGTCTTGTGCTCGGCGAGTTTCTCGGTCGCGCGATGCAGCAGGCCGATATGCGGGTCGGCGCGCTCGACCACCTCGCCGTCGAGCTCGAGCACCAGCCGCAGCACGCCATGCGCCGACGGGTGTTGAGGCCCGAAATTCATGGTGTAGTTGCGAATCTCAGCCACGAATTTCGGGCCTCAACGAAATGTTCAAGGGGGCCACAATGCGCCGCACGCGCGGCGCATTGCAGTGCAGGCTCATGTGCCGCAGGCACGTGATGCCGAAGCTAAAGTTCATGGTGTAGTTACGAATCTCAGCCATGTATAACCCGCTTGGCCACGGAGTTCACGGAGAACACCAAGATTTTGCCTCCTGATTTTCTCCGTGACCTCTGTGGCAAATAAATGGGGTTCTTCATTCCGGAACTATCCCTTGCGGAAACCTTCGGTATCCGCGTAATCCTGTTCCCGCACGATGCGCGGCACGATCTCACGCGGCTCGATCGTGACCGGCTGGTAGATCACGCGCTGCTGGTCGGCGTCGTAGCGCATCTCGACGTTGCCCGACAGCGGAAAATCCTTGCGGAACGGATGGCCGATGAAACCGTAGTCGGTCAGGATGCGCCGCAAATCGGGGTGCCCGGTAAAGACGACGCCGAACAGATCGAATGCCTCGCGCTCGAACCAGTTGGCCGATGGCCACACGCCGGTCATCGAGGCAAGGGCGGGGAACCCGTCATCGGCGGCGAACACGCGCACCCGCAGCCGCTGATTATGGGTCACGCTCAGCAAGTGATAGACGACCGCAAAACGCCGGCCCTCACGGACACCATCGCCATAGCCGGCGTAATCGACGCCGCACAGATCGATCAACTGCTCGAAGCGCAGTTCAGGGGCGTCGCGCAACACCGTCATCACCGCGACCAGATCGTCGGGCCCGAGGGTCAGCGTGACCTCGTCGAGCACGGCGGCGACGCTGACGGCTCCGGCGCCGAGCGCCGCCTGGACGTTCCCGGCGAGAGTTTCGGTGCGTGACATCATCTAACGCGCGATCGTGTTGGTGCGCCTGATCTTGTTCTGCAACTGGATGACGCCGTAGAGCAGCGCCTCCGCGGTCGGCGGACAGCCCGGCACGTAGATGTCGACCGGCACGATGCGGTCGCAACCGCGCACCACCGAATACGAATAGTGGTAGTAGCCGCCGCCGTTGGCACACGAGCCCATCGAGATCACCCAGCGCGGCTCGGCCATCTGGTCGTAGACCTTGCGCAGCGCCGGCGCCATCTTGTTGCACAGCGTGCCGGCGACGATCATCACGTCGGACTGGCGCGGACTCGGCCGGAACACCACGCCGAAACGGTCGAGATCGTAGCGCGCAGCGCCGGCGTGCATCATCTCCACCGCGCAGCAGGCGAGCCCGAACGTCATCGGCCACAGCGAGCCGGTGCGCATCCAGTTGATCAGCGCATCGACACTGGTCACAACGAACCCTTTTTCCATCACTCCGCCGTCAGGCATGATCCGTCTCCATTTTCGTTGGACTGATTTCCCGCCGCTTTATTCCCACTCCAACGCGCCCTTTTTCCATTCGTAGATAAACCCCACCACCAGAATGGCCAGAAACACGATCATCGATATCAGGCCGAACAAGCCGATCTCGCGCAGCACGACCGCCCACGGAAACAGGAACGCGATCTCGAGATCGAACAGGATGAACAGGATCGCGATCAGGTAGTAGCGCACGTCAAACTTCATCCGCGCGTCTTCGAATGCCTCGAATCCGCATTCGTACGGTGACAGCTTCTCGCTGTCGGGATGATGCGCGCCGAGCAGCCGGCTCAGAACGCCGCCCAGCATCATCGGCGCGGCGCCGACAGCAACGCCGACGAGAATGAACAGCAGAATCGGAAAATAATTGTCGAGCACGCCCTGCCTCCCAATCGCGGGGGACGAGAGCGCAGGACAGCCGCCTCCATCGCGGCCCTGCCACTCGTATTTGTCCCCTCCACTTCCAAGTTTATTCTAATAACGATCATGGTGCCGACGGAGAGACTCGAACTCTCACGGCTTGCGCCACCGCCCCCTCAAGACGGCGTGTCTACCAATTCCACCACGTCGGCGGTTCCAGCACCTGCCGCTACACATCATCATAGCAGCGCCGGGCCGCAACCCGGCGAACCGGCACCCGGAAACGGTTATTTCGGTATCTCCTGCGTCTTGCCCGTATCCTCAGCAGGGAGATTCTTCGCGGGTGCGACAGGCGCGGGGGCCGGCAATTCGGATGTGGTGGTCCGTTTGCTCATGACGCCGGCTTCCCCCGATTTATGCGACGAATACCAGGTCAGGCCGAGGCTGGTCGCAAAAAATATCGCGGCCAGGACCGCCGTGGTGCGGCTCAAAAAATTAGCCGACCCGGTGGCTCCGAACAGGCTGCCGGAAGCGCCGCTGCCGAACGCAGCGCCGACATCGGCGCCCTTGCCGTGTTGCAACAGCACCAGGCCGATGATGGCGAGCGCCACTAATACGTGAATTACCAGAATCAGGGTTTCCATATTGTCCTTGCTCTTCCTTTTCTACCGGCGCGCCGCCGCGCGACAGATCGTGATGAATTCATCCGCAACCAGCGAAGCGCCGCCGATCAGACCGCCGTCGATATCCGGCATCGCAAACAGCTGCGCGGCGTTCGCGGCCTTGACGCTGCCGCCATAAAGTATCGTCGTTCCGGCGGCCTGCGCGGTATGGGCCGCGATGCTGCCGCGGATAAACGCATGCACCGCCTGCGCCTGTTCCGGCGTCGCATTGCGGCCGGTGCCGATCGCCCATACCGGTTCGTAGGCGATGACCGCGCCGGCGACCGCGTCCGCGCCGCTGCGTTCAAGCACAGCCATCAATTGCCGCGCGACCACACTTTCAGTCACCCCCGCCTCGCGTTCCTGCAGACTCTCGCCGACGCACAGGATCGGCGTCAATTTCGCCTGCAACGCCACCTCGAACTTGGCGGCAACGATCGTGTCGCTTTCGCCGAACAATGTGCGGCGCTCGGAATGCCCGACGATTGCATAACGGCAGCCGAAATCGAGCAGCATGGAAGCGGCGACCGCGCCGGTATACGCGCCGGCGCCGTACTGGCTGACGTCCTGCGCGCCCCATGGAACCGCGCTTTCCGCGAGGACACGCTGCGTCTGCGCCAGATAAGGGTAAGGCACGCAGACGCCGCAGGTGACCCCGGCCAACTGCGCGGCTTCCTGCCTGATCCGCTCCAGCAAAACCTGGTTGGCGGCCAAGGCGCCATTCGATTTCCAGTTGCCGACTACCAGTTTGTCACGCATTTTTCCGCGATCTGCCCGAATAATCAAAAGACGGCGATTCTACCGGGGCGAAAATCGAGGGTCAATTTGAAATGAATATACAGGCTATTCCCTGAAGCTTATTGATTTAATGAAGAAATGACAGGCTCGATCACATTTCGTCGAGATATCGCGGAGACCCTGTAAGACGCACTAAATAAAACTGTAACAAAGCCTGTTTAGCATGCCCGGCATAATTCTCAATCAATTAGATCAACCAATCAGGAGAACCCCGATGCTGGAATCCAAATCTACGCGAAATAACGCCGTTGCCCTGTTCGCAGCAGTGCTGGCTTTCGCAACCACTGCTGTTCCCGCCGCCGACATCACCGGCGCCGGCGCGACTTTCCCGTACCCGGTTTATTCCAAATGGGCCGAAGCTTATAAGGCCAAGACCGGGATCGGCCTCAACTATCAGTCGATCGGCTCGGGAGGCGGTATTAAGCAGATAGAAGCCAAAACGGTTGATTTCGGCGCTTCCGACATGCCGCTCAAACCTGAAGTCTTGGATGAAAACGGCCTGATGCAGTTTCCGACCGTGATCGGCGGTGCGGTACCGGTCGCTCACCTCGATAATATCAAGCCCGGTGAATTGAAACTGACCGGCGCGGTACTGGCCGATATCTATCTGGGCAAAATCACCAAGTGGAACGATCCGGCGATCACCGCACTGAACCCCGGTGTCAAGCTTCCTGACGACGATATTACTGTCGTCCACCGCTCCGATGGTTCCGGCACTACCTTCATCTGGAGTAACTATTTATCCAAAGTCAGCCCAGAATGGCAATCTAAAGTTGGTGAAGGCACATCGATCTCTTGGCCGGTAGGCGTTGGTGGCAAAGGTAACGAAGGTGTTGCATCCTACGTGCAGCGAATTTACGCCTCTATCGGTTATGTCGAATATGCCTACGCGCTGCAAAACAAAATGACCACCATTGCGATGAAGAATAAGGACGGTCAATTTGTGCAGCCGAGCGCCGAAACCTTCGCGGCAGCCGCAGCTGGCGCGGACTGGAACAAGGCTCCCGGCATGTATCTGATCCTGACCGACCAACTTGGCAAAAATGCTTGGCCAATCAGTGGTGCCACCTTCATTCTGATGCACAAAGTGCAGGATAATCCTGAAAGTGCGAAGCAAGTGCTGAAATTCTTCGAATGGGGCTATTCCAGCGAAGGCGACAAGCTGGCGACGGATCTCGTCTACGTGCCCCTCCCCGATAGCGTGACCAGCCTGATCAAGTCGGAATGGAAAGAGAAAATCAAGGATAAATCGGGCAAGGCGGTTTACTGACGCAGTTGCTCTTTCATCACAGGCAGGGGGCGCGCGAGCACCGCGCCCCCTGCGTTTTTAAGGCGCACCCGACAGTAAAGTAAACGACCACATGACCCCGCAAGATTCGGCTTCCACCGTCAGCATTCCTGAAACATCGGGCGCGTATAATAGCGACACTTTCACCCCACACGCCCCGATTGTGGCCATATTCCCGCACAAGCCCCAGGAACACCGGCGTCAGCAGTTGCTGGATCTGCTGTTCAAGAACACCACCCGTTTCTTCGCGTTTCTGGTTTTCAGCATTCTCGCCGCGATTCTGATTTCGCTGGTCTACGGCAGTTCGCTGTCGCTGCAGAAATTCGGCCTGGGTTTCCTGTTCAGCGACAAATGGGACCCCGTTACCGGGGAGTTCGGCGCGCTGGTTCCGGTCTACGGCACGCTGGTCACCGCTGCGATTGCGATGCTGATCGGCATCCCGGTCAGCTTCGGCATCGCGCTGTTCCTGACCGAGCTGGCGCCGAACTGGCTGCGGCGCCCTCTCGGCATCGCGATTGAAATGCTGGCGGCGATTCCGAGCATCATCTACGGCATGTGGGGACTGTTCATTTTTTCGCCGCTGTTCGCCGACCATGTCCAGCCGTGGATCATCAAAACGCTCGGCAAGTGGCCGCTGATCGGCATGCTGTTCAAGGGACCGCCGATGGGTATCGGCATGCTGACCGCCGGCATCATTCTCGCCATCATGGTGATCCCGTTCATCACCGCGGTGATGCGCGACGTGTTTGAACTGGTGCCCGACATACTCAAGGAATCGGTCTATGGCCTCGGCGCCACGACCTGGGAGGTGGTGTGGAAAGTGGTGCTGCCGTACACCAAGATCGGCGTTGTCGGCGGCATCATGCTCGGCCTCGGCCGCGCGCTCGGCGAAACGATGGCGGTAACCTTCGTCATCGGCAATGCCCACCAGCTCAACGCTTCCCTGTTCGCGCCTGGCAACAGCATCGCCTCGTCGCTTGCCAACGAATTCACCGAGGCAGTCGGAGATTTGTATCCGTCCGCGCTGATCGAACTGGGGCTGATCCTGTTCCTGATCACGACCATCGTGCTCGCGTTGTCGAAATTGCTGCTGCAACGCCTCGCCCGGCAGGAAGGACAGCAGTAACCCATGGCCAGAAGCAGAGCGGCGATCTACCAGCATCGGCGCTTCACCAACGTGCTGATGCTCGTCATTTCCGGTCTCACCATCGTGTTCGGCCTGTTCTGGCTGGGATGGATCCTGTTCACGCTGCTCGACGAGGGATTCAATGCGCTGCGGCCGAGCCTGTTCACCCAGATGACCCCGCCGCCGGGCAGCGACGGCGGCCTGTGGAATGCGATCGCCGGCAGCCTGATGATGGCTGTGGCGGGCACCGTGATCGGCACGCCGATCGGCATTCTTGCCGGCACCTATCTCGCCGAATTCGGCCGCCGCGGCTGGCTGGCGCCGGCAACACGCTTCATCAACGACATCCTGCTGTCGGCGCCGTCGATCGTGATCGGTCTGTTCATTTATTCTGTCTACGTTGCGCAGGTCAGACACTTTTCGGGATGGGCCGGCGCTTTTGCACTGTCGCTGATCGTGATCCCGGTCGTGGTGCGCACCACCGACGACATGCTGAAGCTGGTGCCGGACAGCCTGCGCGAAGCGGCGGTCGCGCTCGGCACGCCAACCTGGAAAATGGTCACGCTGGTCTGCTACCGCGCTGCGCGCGCCGGCATCATCACCGGAGTGCTTCTGGCGATCGCGCGCATCAGCGGAGAAACCGCGCCGCTGCTGTTTACCGCGCTCAACAACCAGTTCTGGTCCACCAATATGAATGCGCCGATGGCCAACCTGCCGGTGGTGATCTTCCAGTTCGCGATGAGTCCCTATGAAGACTGGCAGCGGCTGGCGTGGGGCGGCGCGATCCTGATTACGTTCGGCGTGCTGGGGCTCAACATTCTCGCCCGCATCCTGTTCCGCAAAAAAACCTGATCACCTGACGGATTCCGAAAATGGACCAGACAAACGCGATCAACACCAAGATCAAGGTCAACAACCTCAACTTCTATTACGGCGGCTTCCATGCGTTGAGGAACGTCTCGATGGACATTCCTCCCAACAAGGTGACGGCTTTCATCGGCCCGTCGGGCTGCGGCAAGTCAACGCTGCTGCGCACCTTCAACCGGCTCTACGAACTTTATCCCGGCCAGCGCGCCGAGGGCGAAATCCGCCTCGACGGCGAAAACATCCTCGACAAGAAGCAGGACGTGACGATGCTGCGCACCAAGGTCGGCATGGTGTTCCAGAAGCCGACGCCGTTCCCGATGTCGATCTACGACAATATCGCGTTCGGCGTGCGTCTGTACGAAGACCTGAACCGCAACGAGATGGACGATCGCATCGAATGGGCGCTCAGCAAGGCCGCGCTGTGGAAAGAAGTGAAAGACAAACTGAACCAGAGCGGCAACAGCCTGTCGGGCGGCCAGCAGCAACGGCTGTGCATCGCGCGCGGCATCGCGATCAAGCCCGAAGTGCTGCTGCTCGATGAGCCGTGCTCGGCGCTCGACCCGATCTCGACCGCCCACATCGAGGAACTGATCCACGAACTGAAGGTGGACTACACGGTGGTCATCGTCACCCACAACATGCAGCAGGCGGCGCGCGTGTCTGACTTCACCGCCTACATGTAC
>Ga0335069_10000719_pt1 | contig 53939 bp, 43 predicted proteins | sample Lox_Sample_11_FD_206714 | JGI IMG/M metagenome (GOLD analysis project Ga0335069, IMG submission 206714) | Soil microbial communities from Loxahatchee National Wildlife Refuge, Florida, United States - Lox_Sample_1.1 | ecosystem: Environmental > Terrestrial > Soil > Wetlands | place: USA... | reverse complement strand
CAGTTCCATGGCCAGCGCGCGCCCCTTCTGGCGGGCGGCCACAATGTCCGCCACAGAACTGACGGCGACTTCGGTCTTATACGCCATTGGCTCCCCGCAGTTTCATCACGCGGTCGAGATGCGCCAAGCCCTCCTCCAGGTCCAGTTCGGTGCCCACGCCTTCCAGCGTCAGGCCCAACTGTACCATCGCAAACGCCACGTCCGGCTGGATGCCCACGATGACGGTTTCCGCCCCGCGCAGCTTGAGCATGTGCGCCACGGAACGCAGCGTCCGCGTGGCAAAGGAATCAATGACATCCAGGACGGTGACATCAATGATGACGCCGCGGGACCGGAATCGGCCGACTTGGTTCGAGAGGTTATCGCGCAGGTCGGTCAGGTCCGCGTCGGACAGAGCGGCCTGCACGCTGGCGATCAGGTAATCGCGCTGTTTGAGGATGGGAACGGGCATGCTAAGGGAGGCCCCAGGCCATCAGGTTGCAGGCGCCTCCTGGGCCGGAGCTTTGCGCCGGAGGAGGAGTTCCGCTTCCTCGATCCCGCTTTGCAGGTCGCCCACGGAATGCATCTTGCTCAGGTCCACGCCCAGGGTGACGAGCGTTTGCGCGCTCGCGGAGGACAGCCCGGTCAGGATGACGCTCGCCCCCATGAGTCGCGAGGCTTCCACCGCCTGCACCAGGTGGTTGGCGACCGTCGCGTCAATCGTCGGCACGCCCGTCACGTCCATCACCACCACCTTGGCCCGGTGGTCGCGAATGCCATTCAGGAGCTTTTCCGTCAACTGCCGGGCGCGCTGCGAATCAATCACCCCGCTGATCGGCAGGATCAACAGCCGCTCCCGCACGGGCAGCACAGGGGTGGACAGCTCGCGAATCGCCTCCTGCTGCTGGCGGATGATGCGCTCGCGTTCGCGGACGAAGCTCACGGCCACGGTGTTGGCGATCCGGTTCGCGGCAGGCTCGTAGGCGTCCAGCACCCGGTTGAACAGGTCGAAGTCATGCTGATACTTCTTGAACAGGGAGCGGGCCAGGACATCACGCAGCAGCAGCACGATGCCGATCACTTCGTGCGTCTCGATGCCGCGCGGGATGATGCGCTCTGATAAATCGCGCGCATAGGCCTGCAGCGCTTCGACAATGCCGGTCTCCAGCACCTCGACGTAGTTGTCATAGACGGCGGTCGCCTCGGAGAACACCTCCTCCTGGGTCATCTCGCTGAGCAGGTGGGCATCGGTAATACGGCGCGCCCATTCCTCACGGAGCTGCTCGCGATGCTCCCTGAGGTGGGAAACCAGTTCGCGCAGCAAGGCGGGCCGCTTCTCAGCAAGATGCATCGTCCCGCGCCCGCCCTGCCTGCGTAGAACTTGTGCATCGTTTCGCGGCGTCTTTCGCTTCATGGTGTTGGCAGGGATGAAGTCCGGGGCGATATTGAACACGTGGCAGGCAGCGTGCCTGCCGCGGAGTCGGGCTCCCGGCCCGGCGGGGCGGCCCCGCACATGCCGATCATGCGGGAGAATTCAGGGGCCGGCCCGGGCGGCGGAACGCCGCCCTCTACGGCAGGCAGCCTGCCTGCCACTGAAAAGTCGTGATCTTTCGCTCTCATCCCTTCGGTGATTGCGCTACGGTACGGCTAGAATCCTGCACGCGCAGGTGGGTGCTTACCCTATCCAGGGATTGAGGGTTGAGTTGCAAAATGGGAGGGCCGAGGAGCGGACTGGCTGCGCGTTGCGGGTGCCGTGCCCACGCAAGGCGCAATACGCAACACGTTTCGGGTTTAGGTCTTCGGCCTTCGGCTTTGCGCAGAGGGTGGGCACCCACCCCATTTACGGGCAGTGCGAGGAGGGTATTTTGGGCGCATATCAGGCCGTGAGCGAACCGCTGGTCAGCATCATCATGCGCTCCTTCAACGAGGGCTGGGCTTTGCGCGACACACTGCCGGCGCTGCGGGCCCAGGACTATACCAACTGGGAATTGATTGCGATTGATTCCGGGTCCACCGACGGCTCCGTCGAACTGCTCGATCGCATGGCCCCGCGCCACCTCATTCGCCTGGCACCCGAGGAGTATAATCCGGGCCGGGTGCTCAATCGGGGCATGGCCCTGGCCCGCTCGCACCTTGGCATCTTCCTGAACGCTGACGCGACGCCGCAGGGGCCGAACTGGCTGCGGCCGCTGGTGGCCGGGCTGTCTAAGCCCGGAGTGGCGGCGGTTTTCGGACGGCAGGTTCCCCGGCCCGACTGCTGCGCCGCGTTCAGCCACGACTACGAACGCTGTTTCGGCCCTGAGCGCGAATCGGCCGGCTGGCCCCACTTCTTCAGCATGGCCAGCAGTGGCATCCGCAAGGACATCTGGCTGGAGCGCGGGTTCAACGAGCGTTTGCAATACTCCGAGGACGACGAATACACCCGCTGGTGCGTCGCGCGCGGCTACCGCATCGTCTATGAGCCCGACTCCTTGGTGATGCACTCGCATAATTACACGCTGCCGCAGGTTTGGCGGAGGGGCTTCGGGGAGGGGAAGTCGCTGGCCGCCGTGTGGCCGCGGTTCTCGAGCAACGACTGGACGTGGCTGCGCACCGTGGCACTGGGTTGGGCCGCCGACGCGTGGCGCGACTTCCGCTATTGCCGGCGCAAGGGGCGCCTGGGCGAATGGCCGGCCACCATGCGAATCCGCTGGACCCAGCGGCGCGCGCGGTGGGCGGGGTTCTATGCCGGTTGGTCCGAATACCGGGCGCCTGCCGGCGAAAGCCTGGCGCTGCCGCCCGTCTGGGCTTCCCCGCTGCGCTGAACCATTCGAGCCTATGGCTGCCAGCCAGCATGGAGCGCGGACTTTCCAGTCCGCAGCGACACCCGCATCGGGCCTGGCTCCCGATTCCAGCGCTGGCCTGGCATCTGATCTGACCGCGGGCTGGAAAGTCCGCGCTCCAGCACGCCTCGGCGAGGTGTCCCCGCCACCCCCCGGCAGGCGCTTCACCATAGATGGAGATGACGGCCTCGAAGCCCGGATCGCGGGGTTCTGCGCAACGGCATCGCACGGCGTGCAGCGTATCGTGCGCCGGCGTAAACTCGAGGCCCTATGGCTTGGAGGCGGCTACGGACGAGGTGAAGGCGGCGTGCTGCGGCTGCCCGGCGGAGACCAGCCCTACAATGATCTGGAATTCTATATCTTCATCCGCGGCAATCGTCTCTTGAGCCGCCGCCTCTACGGCCCTCCCCTACGCGCATTGGCGGAAGCAATGGGCCAGACCGCGCGCATAGATGTCGAATTCCACATCGAGTCCTGCGCGCACCTTCGGCGCTGTCCACCCAGCATGTTCTATTACGACCTGGTCGCGGGTCATTATGCGGCCGCCGGCGCGGACGACCTGCTACTGGCGCGCCACGCCGACCCGCGCCGTCTTCCTGTCTCGGAGGCGGCGCGGCTGCTGATGAATCGCGGCTGGGGGCTGCTCCTGGCAGCGCAGAGGCTCGGCCGGCAGGAGTTCAGCCCTGAAGCCGCCGACTTCGTTGCCCGCAATGTCGCCAAAGCCCAACTGGCTTTCGGGGATGCCATGCTGACAGTCTATGGACAGTATCATTGGAGCTGCCTCGAGCGGCACCGGCGCCTAAGCGCCCTCACCGAGGCCGACCCACTGCCTTGGATGCGTGAGTTGCGGGAGCATCACCGCGCCGGAGTGGAGTTCAAGCTCCACCCCCAGCGCCGGACTACAAGCGCCGAACTCCTGACTGCGGAACATCGGCGCGTGACCGCCTTCGCGCGGCAGGTGTGGCTCTGGGTCGAGAGCCGGCGCCTGGGCATCCGATTTGACTCGCCACGCGATTACGCCGCCAGCCGCGTGGATAAATGGCCCAATTCGAGCCCCTGGCGCAACCGGCTGTTGAACGCCCGTATCGCCGGCCCTGCCGCGCTGTGGTCGCCACAGAGCAAGCAGCACCCGCGTGGCCGCGTGCTCAATCAACTCGCAGCCTTGCTTTGGGATGGCGAGGACGACTCCCGGCCCGCCACCTCTGAGAGGGGTGACAAACCGTTCGAGTGCTGCCGCCGTTTGTGGATGCGATGCCAATAGCCGCCGCAGTCTAGACTCTCGGGTCTAGAGTCTTGAGCTGTCCCCATTGGCGACGACTCAAGACTCTAGACCTTAGACTCGAGACTCAGCCCGGCTACGCAGCGCGCTTGAAGCGGGACGCGGCCTCCGCAGCCCCGTTCCGGTGCTCGCCCAACACCAGCGCCCGAACCGTCGAGGCCAGCTCCTGGGCCGTGTAAGACTTGGCAAGCAGCATCTGTTCGTAGCGGCCTGCACCGCCCGTTAGCTTCCACAATGAGGCTTCCGCCGCGAGCACCATGGCGCCGGGATGTGTCGCCAGAAACCAGCGCGCCAGACCAAGGTTCTCGTTGGAAAGCGAATCGGCCAGCAGCAGGCGGATGTTCCCGCCCACCGCAGCGAGGTAGCGGGCCTCGGCACTATCCGACGCTTGCAGCACCCGGCACTTCCCGCGCCGCCTGATCGTCTCGCCTAGGAAGCGCCCCGTTGCGGCATTCGAGCTTACCAGCAGCACTGACCGCGGTGCTCCGAATGCCTGCTCCTCGGAGGCCACTTGTCTTGCCCGCCCGGCGCGAAGGGAGCCGGGATAGTCCCGCTCGGTTGGCGCTCCAACAGGCCTACCCCGGCCCGGCGCAGGGGCTTTCTTTGTCCGTGCTATCATTAAGGGGAACCTATTCCAGCCCATAACCGGCATCAACGCAGTCTCCAGCCGAATGCACTTCGGTCAATTGCTGCTCCGGGGTAAGAGGTTGGCTGAGAACTGCGTGCCCTGGAAAGGAAGCTGCAGCGGCGGCAAAATTCGCTGGGCCTCGAACTCGCCCGATGTCGCGTAGAGCGGGTAGTGAAGCTGCGGTTAGGGGCGTGCCTTCCGGCGCACACCGAGTATTGCGAGCCCGAGCATTGCCAGGCTGGAAGAACCAGGCTCGGGGACGGTCACGATGAAAGCTTGTATGCCCTGGTTCGAACTCATGGCGTAAAGGTCCTCGCTCACCGTCCCATCAGCGTTGTAAGTAACGTTACCCCAGGCGAGTTCACCCGTGCCATTCCCATTGGCGGTAAGGGCACCGGTCGTGTTGTTCTCCGAGCCCAGCCAGACCGGGTTTGAGGGATCCGTCTCGTCGTAGATGCTCACGTGTGAATCACCTACGCTCTGCACGGCCAGCAGGGCCACTCCGTCGAGAACCGTGTACGCCAGCAGGCGATCAGCCGTCGCACCGGCAGGGTCAGGGATACTCGGGCTGGCCAGGAGGGTGCCGCTGGCGCCGAAAAAGCTCGTGTAACGGTAGAGCGAGCTGCCCGCCGTCCCGATCACATGGCTGGCGTCGCTGAAGGTCAGCCCCAACCGAAAATCACCGGCATTGGGTGGCGTGCCGCTGAAGCCTACGGCTGTCGCGCTGTTGGCACTCCGGCTAATGATCGCATAGCCGTTGTTGCCGGCAACCGACGGGCTGCTGTTGTATCCGGCGGCCAGAATTGTCGAACTCCCGCTGCCAAACGCGGCCAGGTCGTCGCCAGCTCTCACGCCGGAAATGCCGGCGGTGCCGCTGTAGGCCACCGTCGGCGCGGAGCCCTCGTTGGCCCAGGAATAGATTTTGAAGGCCGAGCTCGAGGAGGATGTGGTCAAGTTCGCGACGTAGATCACGCCGTCGCTCCCAACCGCCGCGTTATTGACGAGGAAGGTGCCCCCGCTGATGCCGCTGTTATTCAGGCCTCCCAGGTCCGCGCCCGTGAGGGGATCAAGGATGCGCACATTGGCCGTCGTGCCGCCCACATTGGCATGACTGACCAGGTAAAGGTGGCCGTTGCCAAAAGCCAGCCCGCGTTCATTATTGGCCGTCCCCAGGTAAGCATAACCGCCTTCGCCCGGAGATAGCCAACCATCGTTGCCACCAGAAGCGCCGAACGTGGCCAAGGGACTGAGGTTGAAATAGTAGCCTTGGCCTTGGACGGCCAAGACTCCGAGCAGCATGGAGATTACACAAGGAAAGAAAGCTCTTGGTTTCATAAGTGTCAGGCTGAGTTGCCTTATTTCTTATCACAGGGGCACGGCCCTTGCCAAGTACTTTTTTCAACTGATTTCGGCTTACTTTCAGGCCTCTAGGTGGGTGCCATTGCGAGGACAGCGCGCCGTGTTTCAGGCGTTGGTGGAAGGTCTCGCTCGGAAAGGTGAGCAGTGGCGGTTTCGACGCTCGCCCGGCTCAAGGCCACTTCTGATTCAGCCGCCTTGGACTGACTGCGCGCCGCATCCAGATTGGCATTAGCAGACCGCGACTGGGCCTGAGCCAGATCGAACGCGCTCTTGGATACCGCCCGGGCTTCCACCGATTCATAGCGCTTCAAGTCGTCCGACGCGCGCTGCGCCTCCGCCTCGGCGGCGATCACTGCCGCCTGTGCCTGCGCGACCTTGGCTTCACTCACTTTGACCTGAGCCTGAGCTTGGTAGAACTGGCTATGGGCTCCCGCCAGATCGGCTCGCGCCTGGGACAGACTCGACTCGTAGTCGCGCGGATCAATTTCCACCAAGAGTTCCCCTGCCTTGACTTTCTGATTGTCAGTTACCAGGAGCTGGGAAATTTGCCCCGGCACGCGCGAGCTGACCAGAGTGAGATACCCGTCAATGAAAGCGTCATGGGTGGATTCGTAAGGCGCAACAAAGCGGAGGTAGTAGAACGTCACCGCAACGAGCACGATCAACGTACCGCCCACCACCAGAAGGAGCTTTAGCTTCCGGCCCTTCTTGCGCGGCGGCGGGGGGGCGATGTCCCTTTCCTGAGGGCTCGACGGTTCAGGCTTGCTGTTCTCTTGCTCCATGTTCGCTCTCCTTGTTTTTGGCGCCGGCTGGGTCAACGTTTCCGAACAGGGCCTCGCGCGCTGTGCTCTTCTGCGGGGGCTTGCGTTCCCGGTCGAGCGCAACACTGCTCACGGTCGCTGTAAAGGCGGCGCTCCGGATCTCTGTCGGGTAATTGTTCTTGCGCCAGGCCTCAATGCCTCCCAGCAACGGGCGAACGCGGGTGAAGCCCCTCCTTTGCAGCGCTAAAGCTACGCGCGCGCGCTGCTAACCTCGTTCGGGCAGGAGCAATAGACGATAATTTCTTGATCGCGGGGCAGCGCATTCTGCTGGCTCTCGATTTGATCCATGGCAAGGTGTCGTGCCCCGCGGATGAGAGTTGGATCGAGTTCCAGCTCGGTGCTGGAACGCAAGTCCAGGATGACCACTTGCTCCCCCGCTTCCTGCATACGATGCAGTTCCTCCACGGTGATCCGCGCCGTGCGCAGCTCGCGCAACAGGCGTCGGCGCTGCCAGTACTTGTAAGCGATATAAAGGGCCAGCGCCCCAAGCAAGAGGGCCAGCGCGTTGCCGCCGATACTGGCCAGGGCCGCGCCGGTCTGCTGAATCTGACCGCTGAAGAAGTAGCCCAGGCAGATCCAGCAACCGCCGTATAGCAGCGACCCCAAACCATCAACGAACAGGAACCGCTCCATCCTAATTCCTGTCATTCCAGCCAACGGGGGAATGACCGTGCCCAAACCGGGCACGAATTTAGACACCAGTACTCCCTTCAGCCCGTAGCGGGTGAATAAATTTTGGGTGCGGCGCACGCAGGAGTCCGGCTCCAGTGAAATGCGGCAAAGCAGGCGCAGCACGCGCCCGCCGCGATGCCGGCCCATGTAGAACCACCAGGCGTCTGCCAGCAGGCAGGCGAAAACTGTCACTGCCAGTCCCCGGAGCAAGCTGAATCTCCCGGCAGCGGAAAGCGCACCCGCGGCCAGCAGCCAGGGCACTGCCGGCAGCGGCAGCCCTATTTCCTCCACGAACACGGCTGCGAATACAAGAGGCAAGCCGTGTTTGACGAGGAATTCAGTCGTCTGGTTCATGGGCGGCTGTCGGGCCCATTCTTCACCAGCAACGCGACCTTGCCTCGCATGCCGCCACGCTTCGCTCGGGCATAGGCCTCGCGGGCCTGCTCAAGCCCGAAGACCGCTTCCACGAACGGACGGATGCGCCCCGAATCCAGCAGCTTGGAAATCTCCGCCAACTGCCCTTGATTTGGTTCCACAATAAAGAAGGCGCTGCGGACACGAGGCTCGCTGAATGCTTCGCTTTGAGCGGCGATCGTCACCAGCCGACCACCCGGCTTGAGCACGCACCAGGAGCGATCCAGCGTCTCGCCGCCGACGGCGTCGAATACGACGTCCATATCGTGAGCAACCTCCTCGAAGCGCGTCGCCCGGTGATCAATCACTTCGTCTGCGCCGAGGCTTCGCACGAACTCGAGGTTGTGCTTTGAGGCGGTGGCGATGACGTGTGCGCCTCGCGAATGCGCAAGCTGAACGGCAAAGACGCCGACACCTCCCGCCCCGCCGTGAATCAGCACGCGCTCCTCGACCTTCAGTCTGGCACGCTCGAAGAGCCCCTGCCACGCAGTCAGAGCCGAGATCGGCACCACGGCTGCCTTCGTGTGGTCCAGTGCCTTCGGTGCAGGTGCAACAGCGGCTGCCGGCGCGACGCAGTATTCGGCCGCGGCACCGTCGGCGTACCAGTCATTCAACCCATAGACAGCATCGCCTATTCTGAATCCCTTCGCCGCGTCGCCGAGCGCTGTGATGACCCCGGAGAATTCATGGCTTGGAATGATGGGGAATGAGCGAGGCTCGCCGTTACGGTTGTTGAATGTCGGCGCCCAGTTGAACTCCGTCGGCGTAACTGCGGTTGCATAGACCCTGACCAACACTTGGTCACGCCCGGGGAGGGGCTGGGCAACCTCCCCGATGAGGAGTTCCTCGGGGCCACCGTGTTTGGCCAGGTAGGCGGCTTTCATCCACGACTAGCGGTAGCCTCCGGAAATCACGAACGTCTCGCCGGTGATCCAGGCGGAATCGTCGGAGGCGAGGAACACCGCCGCCCCGGCGATGTCTTGCGGTTGTCCGATCCGGCGAAGGGGGGTCTGGGCCTCGACTTGCTTGCGCATGTCACTTTCCCCAATGCCAGCCGAACGGAATCCTTCTGTCTCGACCATCCCCGGTCGCATGGCGTTGACTCGAATGCGGCGCGGTCCGAGTTCCGCGGCCAGGGAGCGCGTGATCGCGTCCACGGCTCCTTTGGTGCCGCTGTAAACCGCGGCCTCTGGAACGGCGAGCGTGCTTACGATTGAGCTAACGTTAATGATACTTCCCCCGCCCCCATCGAACTGCCTGGCAGCGGCCTGCGAGGCCAGCAGCAGGCCAAGCACGTTCAAGTTGAACTGTTTGTGGAAGTGCTCCGCCGTCATCTTTTCCAGCGGGGAAAACTCATATATGCCGGCGTTGTTGACCAATATGTCCAGGTGGCCGAAGGCCTTCGTCGCTTCGGCGAACAGGCGTTCGATTTCTTCGGGTTTCGACAGATTGGCCTGCACGGCGACCGCCTTGCTCCCCGACGCGGCGATTTCCTTCGCCACTCGCTCTCCGTCGGCTTTGCTGGAAGAGTAATTGACCACGACGGCAGCCCCCTCGGCCCCCAATGCCTGCGCGATGGCCGCGCCGATGCCTTTCGAAGCCCCCGTGATGACGGCAACCTTGCCGGCCAGTTTCTTTGAATTTGTGCTCGATTTTGTGCTCATAAGATCTCCGCTAGGCATGCTGGCCCCCGTCACCCAGGGCGGCCCGCCGTCTGCGGCCGCTCAGTAAATAGACGTCGGCGCGCAGATCCGTGAGGGGGTCGCCGGCGGAATCGATGCCATCAATCCTGGGGTGCGGATCGAAGATGATTTTGCGCCGCTCCGGCTCCTGCTCATCCACGCGGGCGGTCAGGGTAATCGTGCCAAAAAGGACCTCCTTGCGGCTCTCAGGCCACGTCACACTGGCGTTGGTCACGTCATCGCCCGGCTCCGCCAATTGCACGAACACGTTCAGTTGGACAGGTGCCCTGGCCAGCCGTGGACCGATCTCCTCGAACAGGAAGTTCGCGGGCTGCGCCGCCGCCTGTTCGTTGGAGAGGTACTCGGTGCCGGCCGCAGGCCTGATCCGAAACCGCCCGTGACGGCTTGGAGTGGCACCGTTAGTGAACTTGAAGGCGGTCACGGCGAAGAAGGCCTCCCGGGTGAAGCTCGTCGGAATCGGCTTGGCGGCCTCGATGAACTTCTTCGCGCTCGGGTGAGTGGTGAGGAATGCTCCGAACGCCTCGGGCCGGCCGGCGCCGACCGCTGCCGCGGTGCGCATGAACTCCAGGAACTCCTCACCGGTGCGCACCGGGAAGCCGTTGGTGGAGTGGGCCACAATGTCGGTATGCGCGTGCTCGCCCAGGTGAAAGCGGATGGCCATGCCGCGGGGGCCGGATCGTGCGGGATCGTTGTCGGGAATCGTCGGCAGACCCGTCGAGTCCGAGAACCGCACCGTCACCGGCGTGGAAGGCCGGTTCGCATGCGGGGCATGCGTCAGCTTCGCGGCCTCGGGCGACGGCGTGAACGTGCCCGAGCACATCAGACCCTTAGCGTGTGCGGGCCGGTAGCCGGGATGCACCCCGGTCGCATCAAAGGCGTCGAGCACCTCCTCGGCAAGGGCCGGGTTCGTCAGGGTCCCGCTTGGTGCAGGCTTCCCTTCACTGGGGTTGGAAGGTATTTCGTTTGTCATATTCGTCCGTTGCTCTCCTTTTGTTGTGCTTTTCGTTGACTGCCCTTGCGTTGGTGGCCGGCGGAAGCATTGTGAACCCTAATGGCGTGTCGTTGGGCCCGTGAGCGGTCAGCGCCACAGCGATCCTTCACAATCGCCAGGACTTGCTCGGCATGATCCAACCTTGCCCAGTCGCGTTGGAATTCGAGCAATACCTGCAGCGCGGTGAGCGTGACACCGCCCGCCTGCTCGAAGCGCCGCAGCGCCGCCTCCTGGGCCGCGGGGCTCGTGCCACGCGAGGCGTCTTTGATGGCATATACGCCATAGCCGTCCTCCAACATCTGCAAAGCCGGGAACACCAGGCATGCCTCGCTCCACAGCGCCGCAAGCAGGAAGTTCCTCCGCCCCGTGCTCTTGACCGCCGCGAGGAAAGCCGGGGCCTCCCACGCGTTCATGGTGGAAAGTCCGATGGGTGTCTGGCCGGGGAATAGTTCTCGAAGTTGAGGAGCGATTTTGCCGCCGAAGCCCTTGGACTCGACCGCGGTCAGGATTACCGGCACGCCAAAGAGCGTCGCCGCCTTGGCCAGAAGCCACACGTTGTCGAGCAGATCCTGCCGATCGCCATTAGCCACATTGCATAGCAGCTCTGGCTGGTGATCGAGGAAGATAACCGCGCAATTGGCCGGGGTTAGCAGCCCTTTATCGGTCGAACTCACGCTCACGGCGGTCGGTGCGCGTACTCTCTAAGAGCCTGTTTGAAGTTTCCAGCCGAGGGAGGGCGAGCGTCCCCGCGAACCCAATAAGCTTCGGAAATGCGGAAAGTTGGGGCTCGCGGGGACGCTCGCCCTCCCAACGGCCATTCTCCAGACACGCTTCTCGTCACGGGACAACCTCACTTCCCGGAACGCCCAGTGCTATTGACCAAGTGGGCGGATTTTTGTCCTCCGAAGGAACTAAGTGACTCTACTACTTTTGGACGAGGCGATGCACGATGGGTTGACGACTTGATTGGGGATAGGCTATTGGCGATTGGCTATTCGCGCGAAGCGCAAAGTCTTGAGCCCGAAGTCGAGGGCGCATTTAAAGCCGGGGCAAGGGGGTTGGACCGGCATCGTTGTTGCGCATGAGCAACGATGTGAAGCGGCAGCCGGTGATCACAACCAAACGGATGGTTCTGGGCCGGTGTTGATGCGGGACGGGGGCACTGGGAAAGGCCAAAGGCTAAAGTGGAACTGAGATTGCACCGCGGAAGCTGGTCACCATCAGGCTCTTAGGAGGAAACGCGCCCGTGTGGGCCTGCAGGTGGGGCCGGTGTGTCTCCCATGTGGATCGCTCCCCATGGGAACCCACCGGCATCTTGTCCGATTACAGCGATGCCGCGCCAGGGTCGGACCGGGCCGGCATAGCGGGGTGGGGTCGTTTTCCGGGGGCTCGTGCGCACCGGAGCGCCCGGTATCATGGCGGGGTGAACCACTGCTTGCGCTTGAGGCACTGGGGACGAGCGATCGGGCGGGTGCGTGGTTGGTCAGTTTCCGGAGGCCCGCGGTCTTTGGATACGCGCAATGGCTGCCGTTCCAGTGTGACAGCGTCGTCCCATATTGCGTTATGAATACATTTGCAGCTCAAAAGGATGCGGGCGCTGGCGCCGAGCATAGTGCCAGGAGGTTGGTGCAGTCGTTAGCCGTCGTGCGGCCGCCAGGGCGAGTGCTTTGATCCAGCCGTCAAGAGCGGCCATTGCGGCGCTTGCGTGTGACCGATGAACCGCAGGATGCGTGCATTGCCGCCGGGGCCAGGCGGCGAACGCGTCCACAGCTTGGCCAGTCAGGTCAGCAGACCGGAGAAGTATTGGGTGGGCAAGGAATACAAGGAGCAGCCCAAGCCCGCCCGAAGTCGCGCAGGCCGAAATCCTGAGCTTGTTTGGACAAGGGAGCAGCGAAGGCTGACCTATCCGCCATGCAGCGCTGCCTCGGGCCTCTCCTCTCGACGCACCGCACTGGAGGATTTGGCCATGTCGTTGATGAGCACGATGCGATAGCGGGCTTTGCCTGAGCGCAGGCGCTCCATAGCGTCATTGACCTTCGACATGGGAAATGTCTCGGTAATTGGCGCGATCGAATGTCGGGCACTGAAGGCCAGCATGTAATCCATTACGGTAGGACTTCCCGAAGGGGAGCCGGACACGGACTTCTGGCCCAGGATCAGACCGAAGGCAGGCACTTCGAGGGGCTTGAGGACAGCCCCAACATTGTGGAGGAGCCCCGTTGGGGCCAGCGCATCGAGCAGACCGGCAACATCCAAAGGCGCGTTGATCGTGGAGATGATAAGGTCAAGACTCCCGGCGATCTTCCTGAGCGCGCCGTCCTGCCTGGTGTTATGCACGTAGTGGGCCCCCAGCATTCGAGCTTCCGCCTCCTTGCTCTCGCTGGTGGTGAAAGCGTGGACCTCGCAGCCCCATTTGTTGGCAAATTGAAGCGCCAAATGTCCCAGCCCACCGATCCCAAAGATTCCCACGCGCGCCGTGGGGGCACGTCATGAACCAGGAATGGCGCAAATACTGTGACCCCGGCGCACAGGAGCGGGCCCGTCTTTGCCATGTCCAAGGCCTCGGGCAAAGGGCGCACCCAAGCCCACTGCGCCCGAACGCGATCCGCAAAACCGCCGTGGCGTCCCATAATGGTTCCCTGAACCGTAGGGCAAAGGTGGTGATTTCCAGAAAGGCATTCGTGGCAGGCGAGGCAGCTATGGGCCCACCAGCCAAGCCCCACGCGTTGTCCCATCCGAAGCCCTTTCGCCGCGTCACCGAGTGCGACAATCGTGCCGGTCACCTCATGGCCTGGCACGAAGGGGTATTGGGACATCCCCCACTCGTTGTCGAGCATCGACAGGTCAGAGTGACAAAGGCCACAGTGCGTTACTTGTATTTCCACGTCCTCCAGGCCCAAAGGCCCGGGATCGAAACTAAACGGCTCCAGCGGACCTTTGGCACGAGCGGCCGCGTAGGCTTTGAATTCTCGCATAGTGAACGTTCCTTTCTTTGTCGCCGGCAACGGTTGCAACGCGACCGGGAGTTTACGGGGCTGCGCATCGTGGCACAGGGGGATTCGCGCGAGGGCCGTCAGCTCGATGATTTCCTGGATAAGAACCACATCCCGCATCGGCTGGTTGATTCTCAGAGCGAATACGGTCGTAGCCTGAGCGAACGGCTGCACTTGGCCGGCCACGATTTGCCCGCGCTCATAACGGCCAACGGCATGCCGCTGCGGCATCCCTCGTTGCGCGAGGTGGCGCGGGTGGCTGGGCTGCTGCGGTCGGCCACCGGCGGTGAGGGGGGCGAGATTACGTGCGACCTGGCCATTGTGGGCGCCGGCCCGGCAGGTTTGGCCGCCGCTGTGTACGCGGCCTCCGAAGGGCTCAATACCGTCGTGCTGGAAAGCTACGCGCCCGGAGGGCAGGCGGGAGCTTCCTCTTTGATCGAGAACTTCTTCGGCTTCCCGACCGGCGTGCGCGGTGGGGACCTGACTTATCAGGCGCAACTTCAGGCGTATCGGTTCGGCGCGAAGATTGCCACGCCCGCACAGGCGCTTTCACTGTCCTTTACGGACGGGGAGTACGGCGCCAGCGTGCAAGCCGAGGGTTGCGAGGCGACGCTGCGCGCCAAATGCGTCCTGATCTCGACCGGCGCCCAGTATCGCCGCTTGGCGGCCGAGCGGCGCGAGGAGTTCGACGGGTCCGGAATCTACTACGTGGCGACCGGCCGGGAAGCCCAGCTTTGCCGCGGTTCGACCGTGATTGTTGCCGGTGGAGGCAACTCGGCGGGCCAGGCGGCGATGTTTCTGTCGGAACACGCGTTGAAAGTCCTCCTGATCATCCGCGGTGAGGGCCTGGGAAAAAGCATGTCGAGCTACCTGGCGCGGCGAGTCGAGGCCTGCGGGAGCATAGAGGTTCTGTCGCAGACGGAGATCCGCAGGACGCTGGGAGGCAAGGCGCTGGAAGCCGCCGAGCTAGAGAACACCCGCACGCATGAGCGGCGCACGGTGCAGACCCCCGCCATCTTCTCCATGATCGGGGCCTTACCGTGCACGAACTGGTTGCCGCCCGACATCGAGTGCGATGGAAAGGGCTTCATCAAGACCGGGCTCGCTGTCGCCGGCGCGCCCGCGTGGAAAGGGATGAACCGCACGCCCAGTCCGCTGGAGACGAGCCGTCCGGGCATTTTTGCCGCCGGCGACGTGCGCTCCGGTTCGGTCAAACGCTGTGCCGCGGCCGTAGGCGAAGGAGGCATGGCCGTGGCCGGAGTTCATGAAGTGCTCGGGACCTACGCCGGACCAATCCAACGCTAAGCGTCCGCGTCTTCATCTACCGTAGCGAACACCGGCTCGGCCATAAGGGCTAGAGCTGCACCAGGCCCCGATGGCCGGCGGCGGCGATCGCCTCCGTGCGGCTGAGCACGTTCAACTTGGAGAAGATGCGGCGCAGGTGTGCCTTCACCGTGGTTTCGCTGATGTAGAGGTTGGCGCCGATTTCCTTGTTGCTCTTGCCGCGTGCGAGCAAGGTCAGCACGTCCAGCTCCCGCCCGGTCAGCGCTTCATTGCTCATCCCTGCCGCCAGCTTCTCCAGGAGCGCCGCAGGGATCGAAGTCTCCCCGCGGTTCACGCGCCGGATGCAGTCCAGCAACTCCTCGCGTGGGGCATCCTTGAGGACGTAGCCTTTGGCGCCCGCTTTCACGGCGCGGTAGATCTCGTTATCCGTGCGATACGTGGTTAACACGATGACCCGTGCTGACGCGTCCTCCTTGTGGATCTCCTCAATGGCACCGACGCCGTCCAGCACCGGCATGCGCAGGTCCAGCAGCGCCACGTCCGGACGGTCTTTGCGCCAAAGCTCCACGGCCTCGCGTCCGTTGGCGCCTTCGGCGACGACCATCATATCGGCCTGCATGCCAATAATCGCTGCCAGTCCCGCCGTGACCGTCACGTGGTCGTCGGCAATCAGCACGCGAATCTTGTCATTGCCAGCACTCCTTTCTCCGGGGCAAGAGTGAGATGGGCCGGCCGCCGCGAGAGGGGAGCGCTTTTTGGAGGCAGTAGTCATGCCGCGAGAGCGTCCAGGGCGTGCGGCAGTGGCAAAACGATTGAAACGGCCGTTCCCTCATTCATGGCGCTCCGTATGGTCAGGCGCCCTCCCATCTCTTGCGCCCGTTCCTTCATGCCCTGTAGGCCGAAGCCATCATGGCGCCCGGCCTGATCGAAACCTTTCCCGTTATCGCTTAAATCCAGGCGAATCGTCTCCCGCTCAAAGGCGAGGCGCGCCTTGAACTCACTGGCCTGAGCATGGCGCAGCGCATTGGTCAGAACCTCCTGTCCGATCAGCAACAGATTCTGCTCCCACTCCGGCGGGAGTTCCGGCTGCCGGCCCCGGACATTGAACTCCGCGCGAACACTGGTGCCGCTGGTCATGTTGCGGATGAGATTCTGAAGCGCCTCACAGACGTCGGTCTCTTCCAGGGACCGCAGGCGCAGGGCCTGCACGGAACGCCGCGCCTCATGGAGGCTTTCGCGGGCCAGGGCACCCGCGCGCGAGAGACACTCGCCGGCCTTGGCTTTCAAGCCCTTGGACATCGCCTCCTCCACCGCTTCCAACTGTACGATCACACCGGTAAAACCCTGGGCGAGCGTGTCGTGAATGTCCCGGGCCATGCGGTTGCGCTCCGCCCTCACCGCAGCTTGCCGGCCTTGCTGCGACAAGCGCATCAACTGAAGCGCCAACATCGCTTGATGCGCCAGCGCCTGCGCCAATTCCAGCTCCTCTGCCCGGAACGAGCGCTTCCGGGTAAAGTGAATGCCAATCACCCCCTCGACCTGGCCCGCAACCAGCATCGGCCCCATCAGTATGGTGACGACGCCGAGCGACAGCACATGCTCCCGCCACGGAAAGGAAGGCCCCTTCCGAATGTCCTCGAGGATGCCGGGCCTCCCCGTGCGGAAGATCTCCACCCACGGCTGGACGTCCTGAATAGCCAGCCGGGGACTGATCTGTGCCAGAGCAGCCTCGGCCTTCGTCAATAATCTTCCATTCTCAAAGGCAACCTCAAAATTGACGAGGCCGGTCTCGTGATCTTGCAGCCACACGCCGCTGCTGTGCGCGTCCAGTTGGCCGATGATGGTCCGGAGCACATGCTCCACCAAGCGGTCGGGAGCGGATTCTTTCGCAAGCGCATCCAATGTGTGGGAGAGGGCCTCGGCTTGCCCTCGGGCCAGTTGTGCCGACGCGCGAAGGGCCGCCGCGGCGTGCTCGCGTTCGATCGCGACTGCCGCCAGGTGAGTCATTTGCTCAATCAGGTACCACTGCTCCCGGGAGGGCTCGCGGGGTTCGCGAGAATAGAGCGCGAATGTTCCCATCGCTTCCCGCGCAGTGGAAAGAATCGGGGTGGACCAGCAGGCCCGCAGCCCGTGTTGCAGAGCCAGGTCACGGTAATGGTCCCATAGCGGTTCCGTCGCGATGTCGGAAACGATGACGGGCTCTCCTCTGAATGCCGCAGTGCCACAGGAGCCCGCCTGCGGCCCAATCCGCCCGCCGTCAATGGCCTCGATGTAGCTCCTGGGCAGGCTAGGGGCTGCGCCATGCCGCAGGCTCTTTCCATCGGGACTCACGAGCAGAATTGAGACCATTACGTCGTCGGCCATCTGCTCGACGAACCGGCACACCGCGTCCAGTAGCCTTGGCAGAGCGACGCCCCGGGCGGCCATCTCCAAAAGCCGGTTCTCTCCCGAGACCAAGGCCACGGCCCGCTTCTGTTGAGTCACGTCCACGACCGCACCGACGAACTCAACCTCCCCGTAAACATTCCTGGCCGGCTGACCTATTATATGGACGTGCTTGACCGAGCCGTCCGGCATCAGCACACGGTGTTCGAGGTCCAGGTTTCTCGACTTGCGGCTGACCGCAGCCATCGTTCGCCGCACCAGCACCGAATCATCGGGATGAACTCGATCCAGGACCATCTCCAGCGTCGGCCTTAACGTCGGCTCGTATCCGAGGATACGAAAGGTCTCGGCAGACCAAACCAGTTTCCCGGTCGCCACTTTCCAGCGGAAGCTGCCTGTATGGCTCAGTTTCTGCGCTTCGGTCAAATAGGCTTCGCTTCGCCGTAACGCCTCTTGGGTTCGCTTGCATTCGACGTAACTTTCCCTTTCCGGCTTCCTGGTGTTCATACGACATCAAGGCTGATCCACAGTCGAGACATAAACGCAGATAAAACACACCATAACATACCCATTCGGCTGCGGCGAACGTGCGGGCTGCGCTGCCAGAACGCTTGTGTTTGGCTGTGGGGATCTAGAGCGCAATTCGTGGCCGGGTAGGGACAAACCGAGAGGTTCATTCACAAGGAGGGCGCTCCCGCCGCGCTGTGGAAATGGGGTGGCCGAGGGGATTTGAACCCCCGACAGCCAGATCCACAATCTGGGGCTCTAACCAAGCTGAGCTACGGCCACCATCTGCGGACAGATTAGCGGCCACCGCCCGGCTCGTCAACAACCGGCTCGCGCGCGCCCGATTCAAGGACGCCGCCATTACGCCGCATAGGAGCACAGGCTCCAGCCTGCAGAACACGCCAAAGGGATGGACCCCTCAAGACCGGACGCTCTGCAGGCTGAAGCCTTAACCATGCAGTCGGAGTTCAACGCAAAGGCGCAAAGGAGCAAAGACGCAAAGCAGGTAAGGCCCCCTTCGACGCCCCCGATAATGGCAACTAAACGGTTAGATCCGAGGTCTTGGACTCAGACGTCCAAAACCTTTGCGCCTTCGCTCCTTTGCGCCTTTGCGTTGAAAGTCATCTGCATAGAGACGGCTGAAGCCTGCGCTCCTATGCGGCGGTCCGACCGCTGTTGAATCCGCCCTGCTTTCCCGCCGCCCCTGCCGAACAGAGTTTGCCCCGCACATAAGGGGTTGCTAGGCTGCGGCAGATCGGTTCTGGCTGATGCTTGCTCCACCGCATACGACTGAAGGCAAACGTTGCCCGGCACATCTGCGGGTACGCCCGCTGGCGGCGCTGCTCGCGCTGACGCTGGCGCTGGCCGGCTGTTCTTCCCACTCCCAGCCGAAGCCGGCGGCCCGTGCAGCCCCAGCCCCGCGCGCCTCGACGAAGAAGCCTGCCTCCGCGAATAACCCGCAGTCTGCCGCCGTGCCCAAGGACTCCGTCCAGCGCGCCAAGTGGGCTCGCGCGGCAGCCGCCAAGGGGTCGGTGACGGCGCAGGTGTGGCTGGGGGCCTTGTATTATGCCGGTCAAGGCGTGCCGCGGGACCCGGCGCAGGCCGGGACGTGGATTCGCAAGGCAGCAGTCCGGGGCTTCGCTCCCGCGCAGTTCATCCTGGCGGGGATGTATCAAAGCGGGGACGGCGTCCCGCGCGATCCCACGGAGGCTGTGGCCTGGTTGCGCAAGGCCGCGGAACAGAACGACCCCAGCGCCCAATGGAACCTTGCCTGGGCATACGAGAAGGGCCTGGGAGTGGCCCGCAGCTCGACCGACGCCGCCCAGTGGTATCGCGAGGCGCTCGGAGCCACGAACGCCCCGCCGCCCGAAGCCGGCACGAGCGAGGATCCGGTGGCAGGCTGCATCCGGGCCGCCGCCGACGCGGGCCTGACCTTCGCGCAATTGAAGCTCGCCGACCTATGCTTGAAAGGCGACGGCGTCCCGAAGGACCCGGCTAAGGCGGTTGAGTTGTATCGCCTGGCCGCGGCGCAGGCGGTGGTTGAGGCCCAGATAAACCTGTGGCAGTGCTACTCGACCGGCGAGGGGGCATCCAAAGACCTGGCCGAAGCGGCCAAGTGGCTGATCATGGCCGCGCAGCAAGGCTTGGCGTTGGCCCAGTACAACCTGGCCATGATCTACACCAAAGGCGAAGGCGTGCCCGCCGACAGCGCGGAAGCCCTGAAGTGGCTCCGCCGCGCCGCCGAGCGCGACTTCCCCGCCGCCCAGAGCCGGCTGGGCTTGCACTACCTGACCGGCGACGGCGTGCCGCTGGATGCGGGCGAAGCCGTGACGTGGTTCCGCAAGGGCGCCGACCAAGGCCATGCGCGCGCCCAATACAACCTGGCGGTCTGTTACTCCAGCGGTCGCGGCGTGGAGAAGGACCCGGCCCAGGCGGTGCTCTGGTTCCGCAAAGCGGCCGAACTGGGGGATCCCAACGCCCAATACAACCTTGCGGTTTGCTATGCCACAGGCAATGGCACGGCCAGGGACTCAGCCGCTGCCGTCAAGTGGCTGCGCAAGGCGGCCGAACAGGGCGACCTTTCGGCGCAATGCAGCCTGGGAACGGTTTATAGCAGCGGCGACGGTATCCCCAGGGACGCGGCGGAAGCCGTGAAATGGTTCCGCAAGGCGGCCGAACAGGGCGATGCGAAGGCTCAATACCATCTCGGGCTGAGCTATGCCAAAGGCGAAGGGATCGCCCGCGATAAAGTGGAAGCCTACATGTGGTTGAGCCTGGCGGCGGCGGGCGGCTATGGGGACGCGCTGCTCCAGCGGTATCAGGCCACGCGCGACATGAGCGAAGAAGAGGTCGCCACAGCGCGCCGGCTCGCCGCGGCCTTCACGCCGCATCGAGAGAATGCCCCGGTGCCGTAGCACGGAGGATAGCCAATTCAGGCGAGCGGCGCGGGATAGAGAAGCTGCGCAGCTTGCAACGATTTGCGAGGTTAATAATACGGAATCTCTTCCCTCAGTGCCCTCTCTATCAAGGGTGGAAACATCCAACACGCAACATCCAACATCCAACATCCAACGAGAGCCTCCATCGCGCTCATTGGATGTTGGATGTTTGATGTTGGATGTTGGATGTTCCTGCGGGGCGGCCCATGAGTGCCAGGCATTGCTCCGCTTCGCGGCGCAGGGCCTTGCGCTCGGCGCCGCTCAAACCACGCGGGTCGAAGCGGTATCGGTAATGCAGGCGTAGCAGCTCGCACAATTGCGTTCGCGCTTCCCGCAGCGCCGGGTCGTCCAGCACGCGCGCCAGCCAGGCCGACATCGGCTCGCTGGCCCGCCGCGGGGCTCCCCGCTCGCCCATCTTCTGCTCGATCCGGTAGAACTCGGAATCCAGCCCCGGCCACAAGGCGCTCTCGCCCGGCGCCGCCACCCGGCCATCGTGCCGGCGCCGGCTGCGGAAGATGATCTGGTACAGCAGCAGCGCCAGGATGGGCGCCAGCGCCCATAGGATATACTGCCGCAGGTGCGTCTGGCCCCACCGGAACTTGGATATCTCGAACGTGATCAGCGACCAGAGGTCCGAAAGCGCGAGGGTGAGAGACGCGCCGCGACTCTCGGCGGCTACCCAACTCGCGGGCGTGGTATCGAAGTCCTGCCAAGTCTTGACGGCCTCGTTCCAGACCAGGCACCAAGCGTGGGCGTCCCGCTGCCGCACGACATATTTAGTGCCGGAGGACTCGTGCACGGCATAGCCGACGGAGTAGCGGGCCGGAATACCGAGCTGGCGCAGCAGCAGCACCGTAGCCGTAGCAAAGTATTCGCAATGCCCGGCCCTCCGGCGCAGCAGGAACTGGCTCAGCGGCGTCCCCTTCGTGGGATCGGTATAGTCGAAGCCCTGCCACGTGCTGTAGTGGAACTTAGCGGGGTCGTCAAACAGGCCGGCCAAAGCGCGCATCGCCTGCTTCCGGTTGAATGGCTCAACGTGCAACTCGGCGATCACCTTGTTTAGCGCGTTAGTCTCTTTGGAGGGAACCCGCAGGTCCTCGACGGCATCGGGCGGGGCGTCCGCGGTGTCTCCCGGTCCGTAGAGCGCGTCGAAGATCACCAAACCGGGGCCTTCAGCCACGACGGTGCCGAGAGCACTCTTCTGCAAGGTGAAGGCCGGCAGGTCCTCCAATCGGGCGCAGCCGGTCGGCAGCGGCAGCACGCCGGCCTCACCGGGGAGATAGCAGGCGATATTGACGGCGGCCACATTGGTCTTGCCGCGCAGCAGCACCCACGATGTGTGGTTGGTCTCCTCCACCACCGGCTCGAACCGGTCCCGGCCTATGTCGCTGAACCAGATCTTGTTCTCGTAGGTGCGATAGGTGGCGGCCCGCAACAGGCCCGGCGCTCGGCTGCCGTCCTTAGGCTCCAGGCGGATGATGATCTTGCGCGAGGTCTTGAGGCGTCCGATGCTGCCCAGCGCCGTCTTGCTTTCGAGCGCATTGATCGGCCCGCCCGGCGACCGCCCAAACCACTGTGGGTTATAGTTCTCGACGAACCGGAATACCCGCGCCACGCCCACTTGGCCGAAGTAGCCCGTCCCGACGGCGACCGCCAGGGCGCCGGCCCAGACGGCGAGCTTGAATCGCCTTGAACGCAGCTTCCACAGCGCCCAGCCCAGCAGCACGGCCAAACCCCAAAAGAACGTGCTGTCGTCCCGGGCGCGGAAGCAGGCGGAAAACAGGCACAGGCCGAAGTAGGCGTAGGAGACGTTCACATTGGGCGCGTGCGGGATGGCCTGCCCCTGCTTGCGGGCCTTCTGCCAGCGCCAATGCATCAGCAGCGAAATGGTCTCCGGCGGGATGCCCTCGCGCGTGTTGAAAGTCTGCGCCAGCACGAAGAGCAGAAACACCATCGGCAAGGAACGCAGCCACACGGCCACCGCCCGCGCGCTGTTGATCCCGGCGTTGTGCTCGGTGGACGGGTTCGGATTCTGCAGGAAGCTGATCAGGTCCCCCGGCCCGCCCGTCGCCGTGAACGCATATACCGCCACCGCCAGCAGGAGCAGCGCGCAAAAGACCCATATCCGGCGGAAATCCTGGTCCGTGAATTCCCAGCGCGCCTTGACCCATTGCCCGCTCTCCAGCAGCGCGCCCATGGCCGCCCCGGCCAGCAGGTGCTCCGTCTGGAAGCCCCAGAAGAGCAGCGTAGCGCCGAGAAGGAAGGGAGGAGGTTTCATAGGGCACGCAAGGGAAGCGAAGAAGGCCGAAAGAAGGACGAAATCCGAAGTCCGAAGCGGAGCCAAGCTGCACGACGGCGCATGGAGTACGGCTGGTTAAGAGCCGCTCGTCCTCGTGCCCCTCCAGGCGCTCTTCGGCCTTCGGCCTTCGGAGTTCGGCCCTCTTTCGGCCTTCGGCTTTCGGCCTTCGGCCTTCTCATCCGAGCCTCCGCAGTCCTTCCTCGACCTTTCCCGCCTCCAGCACGTGAAACCACTCGGCCTTGTCGCGTAGCGGTCCGGGATCCAGCGCCGTCTCGGCGCCCGGCTCGACAATCACCAGCACGAGCGCCGGCACCCCGAGCCGCAGCAACTTCTCCACCAACCGCTGCCGCTCGGCTTCCCACGCCACCAGCACGCAAATGCAGCCGCTCAGCGACCCCACATGCGTGAGCACCAGGTGCTCCAAGGCGCGGAACGGGTGGTCGTGACAGGTCCGCACCGACGCCAGCAACTCGAGCATCTGCTCCGCATGCCCCAATCCCCGGCCCGCCGTGAAGCAGTACGAGTGCGGGCCCACGAACAGCAGGTCCAGCAGCGATTCCTGCGTCTGGATCGTGCACACAAACGAAGCGGCCACGGACACGGCTTCCTCGAAGGCCTCGCTGTGCGGATGGTCCGCAAACGTGTCCAGCACCAACCCGTGGCGCACGAAGAACTCGTCCTCGAACTCCTTGACGACGGGCTTGCCGGCCTTAGCCCAGCTTCGCCAATGGATGTGCCGGTAAGGGTCGCCGTTACGGTAATCGCGCAGCGCCACAAACTCGTCGCTCTGGCCCACGCTCGCGGCCAGCGCCACCCCGCCCTGCTGGTATTTCATCGTGCCGGGCAGAGCGATGGCGGGCAGCGCATACCGTTTGGGCAAAACCAGGATGCTCTGGGCTAGCGGGTGGATCTGACACGTGCGCACCAGCCCCAGCGGGTCAGGCCGGGCCAGGACCACCCCTGTGAACCGCAGCACGCCCCGGCGCAACGGCGTCACCTCGACCTGCGCTTCCGTCTCCTGGTGCGGCAGCGCCGAAGGTAGCGCCACGGGCTTGACCGTCGCGGTCTTAAACGGGTCCCCGCGGCGGCGATGGCTGACCCGGAACGACCGCAGCAGCCTCTGCTCGGCCACCTGGAAAGCCCACCACTCCTGGAAGCCGGGCCGCGCCTCGACCAGGCTTTCCAGCAACGTCAGCCCTTCCTGCTTCTTCGCGGTCAGGTTGCGCACCACCACGCGGTACTTGATGGGGCAGCCCGCTGTCCCGAACGCCGGCAGTTGCCGCCTCACCTTGAAGCTCGCCGGAAAAGCTCCCGTGAAACACAACGCCACCAACAAAAGGCACAGCAGCACGGAAAAGGCCTGGTAGGAGGCGCTCAGGTCCGGGTCCAACCCGGCCAGCCCGACCACGAACAGCCCCGCCAGCAAGGCCAGCCCCGTCCCCGTAAACCGCCGCTGGCCCCAGCCCAAAAGATCGAGCAGGCGGAAGTGAACGCGGTAAAGGGTCTTCGGGATCGCGCCCATGCTGCACCTCAACCTTTATTCGTATCTATGCAGAAGAAAACCACAGATGGACACAGATGGACACAGATGCACTGCACTGAACCCGGGATAGCTGCCTTCGAGCAGAAGCAACTGCCGGGGGAACCTAACGCCGTTGCCGAAAACTGCGCTTCAGGCCTTCCATATCTGTGTCTATCTGTGTCCATCTGTGGTTTTAACTGAATGGCCAGGGCCTTATTCAGCCTTCCTTCGCCCTTCGGACTTCGGCCTTCGCACTTCCCCCTCATGCCGGCACCTTGGTGTGCTTCACAATCTCCTCCACCACGCTGCGGGCCGTCTGGCCGGAGAAGCGCGCTTGCGGCTCCATCACCAGACGGTGCGCGATCACCGGCACGGCCAGCTCCTGCACCTGGTCCGGCGTGACGAAATCCAGCCCGTCAAACAGCGCGAGGGCCTGCGCGGCTTTCATCAGCGTGATCGAGGCGCGCGGGCTGGCGCCCAGTTGCACGCCCGGCGCCGAGCGCGTCGCCCCCACCAGGTCCACCACGTAGCGCTTTAGCTCCTCGCTGATGCGCACCTGCTGCGCCGCCTGGCGCAGCGCCAGCACGTCAGCCAGCGAAGCGCAGGGCTTGAGCGCCTCCAGCGGGTGGCTCCGTTGCTGGGCCGTCAGGATCAACACCTCCTCCGGCGAAGGCACGTAGCCCAGCGCAAACTGCATCGCGAACCGGTCCATCTGCGCCTCCGGCAGCGGATAAGTGCCGCGGAACTCGACCGGGTTCTGAGTGGCGATGACAAAGAACAGGTCCTCCAGGTCGCGCCGTTCGCCGTCCACGCTGACCTGGCTCTCGCCCATCGCTTCCAGCAACGCGGACTGCGTCCGGGGCGATGCCCGGTTGATCTCGTCCGCCAGCAGGATGTTGGTAAAGATAGGCCCCTCATGAAAGTGGAACTGCTGGTCACGCTGGCTGAAGATCGAGACACCCAATATATCCGAGGGCAAGAGGTCCGGCGTGAACTGGATGCGTTTGAACCGGGCGTCAATGGAACGCGCCAGCGCCTTGGCCAGCGTGGTCTTGCCGGTGCCGGGAAAGTCCTCTAGCAGCAGGTGCCCGCCGCTGGCCAGAGCGGCCAAGAGCTTGCGCGTCGAGGCGGCCTGCCCCTGCATGATCGTGGCGATGTTGACGCCGATGCGGTGGTAAACCTCGCGCGCAGCCTGGGAGGTATTGGTCATCATGGGTTGCAAAGGGTCGCGGCGGACCGCGCCGAAGGGCACAGCCCGGCCCAGGCGTCCGCCTCGGCCTCGTTCCGAATCAGCGGCTTGAAACCAAACCGCCGGTAAAGGTTGATCGCCCGGATCCGGTGGGTCGCCGTGGCCAGGTAGGCGCAGCAATGCCCCAATTCACGCAACCGCCCGCACACGGCCGTCATCAGCGGCCGGGACAACCCGCGCCCCTGGTATTCCGGCACCACCGCCACGTAATGAATCCTGCCCACGCGCGCTCCCTCGAAGTCATCATCGAACCATGCCGTCGCCGTGCCGACCGGCTCGCCGTGTCCGTCCAAGAGGTAGCATTGCCTCCGGGCGAGCAGGCCGAGATCGGCGCCGAACACCCGGTCAAACAGATCCGGAGGCGTGCCGTCCCCCGGGTTGGCCAACCGATCAATCCGCAGCCAGGCGGCCTCGTCCCCGGGGCAATGCCAGCGCAAGCCAAACCCCGCCGGAACGCCGAATTCAGGGACGTCCTCCAGGTTCTCCCGCCACATCAAGATACGCATATTCAGCCCGCTGGCGCGCCCGCAGTCATTAGCTCAGCTTGCGCCTTCACCTGCTCATGTGCAAATTAACCTTGTCTCCCACGCACGCTTCTGTAGTTTTGCCCGCCATGAAAGTTGAATTTTACGGCCATGTCCGACAATACCATAACATCAAATCGGAAATTGATAAGAACATCCAGACCGTTCTGGAGAGCGGCCAATACGTCATGGGCCCGATGCTCAAGAAGTTTGAGGCCGAGCTCGCCGCCTATCACGGCACCAAGTACGCCGTCGGCGTAGGCAACGGCACCGACGCCATCTGGCTGTCCCTCATGGCCCTGGGCATCGGCCCGGGCGACGAGGTCATCACCCACGCCAACACCTTCTTCGCCACCGCCGAGGCCATCTGGATCACCGGTGCCACCGCCGTCTTCGTGGACTGCTGCCCCGATACCAAGTGCATCTGCCCCGATAAGATCGAGGCGGCGATCACCCCCAAGACCAAGGCCATCGTCCCCGTCCACCTCTACGGCCAGTGCGCCGACATGGCGGCCATCCGCAAGATCGCCGACAAGCACAAGCTCCACGTCGTCGAGGACAACGCCCAGGCCATCGGCGCCCACGGACCCAAGTTCAAGATCGGCCAGCTCAGCGACGTCGCCAGCACCAGCTTCATCATCCAGAAGAACCTCGGCACGTTCGGCGACAGCGGCGCGCTGGTCACCAACAATGCCGAGATCGATGCCAAGGTCCGCAGGCTCCGCAACCACGGCTCCACCGCCCGCAACGTCCACAGCTTCGGCTTCAACAGCCGCCTGGACGATCTCCACGCCGGCATCCTCAGCGCCAAGCTCAAGCACATCGACGCCTGGAACGATCTGCGCCGCAAATGGGCCGCCCGCTACACCAAGGGCCTGAAGGATTGCAAGACCCTCGACCTGCCCGTCGAGCAGCCGGGCTACCGCCACGTCTTCCACCTGTACGTTGTTGAAACCAAGAAGCCCGAATGGCGTGACCAGTTGGTCGAGTTCCTGAACAAGAACGCCATTGACGCCAAGACGCATTACTCGATCGCCATCCACAAGCAGGCCGGCTACCCGTGGGGCAAGCAAGCCCGCATCGCCGGCAGCCTCACCAACGCCGAGGCCAACGCCGCCTGCTGCATCAGCCTGCCCATGTTCCCTGAACTCAAGGAAGAGGAAGTGGACTATGTGGTGTCCAAGGTCACGGAATGGGACAAGCAGTTCGCCGCCCAGGCGCCTGCCGGCAAAGGCCCAGCCCGCGCCGGCTCCTGCTGCTGCTCTAAGTAGCGGCGGACCACCCTCTGCACGGGCGCCACGGGACCCTTCCCTGGCGCCCGTTCCCCGCTTTACGTTTCACGTTTCACCCGTCACTCTGAGGCTTCACTTGTTATGAGCAAATACACCGTCCTCGTCGTCGGCATGGGCAAGCGCGGCATGCACCACGCCACCGCTTTCAATGCCAATCCCAAGTTCCAGGTCACCGGCATCTGCGACATAGACCCCAAGCGGCTGGACGATGCCGCCGCCAAGCTGGGCAACCCGCAGAAAGGCAGCGACGCCGCGGCCCTCGCCAAGGCCGTGAAGCCCGACGTGTTCTGCTTCTGCACCCTCCCCAACCTGCGCACGCCCATGATAAAGGCCGCCATCGGCGGGGGCGCCAAGCTCATCGCGTTCGAGAAGCCTGTCTCACTCACCAGCGCCGAGCTGCTGGCCATTTCCACCATGCTCAAGCTGGCCGGAGTAAAGGCCGTCGTCAGCCACCAGCACCGCTACGGCAAGCACTATCAGAAGGTGAAGGAAATCGTCGCCAGCGGCGCCTTGGGCCGCGTGCACACCGTCTATGCCAGCGCGACAGGTTGGATGACGCACATGCTCTCGCACCTGGTTGACTACACGTGCTGGTTCAACAACTACACGCCCGCCACCTGGGTCATGGCCCAGGCTGCCGGACGCGCCAAGCTCGGGGACAATCACCCCTCCCCCGATTACATCGCCGGCTTCGTCCAGTTCGCCAACGGCGTGCGCGGCATCTACGAATGCGGCGCAGGCGCGCCCGACCAGCCCGAGGTCGCCAAATGGTGGGGCAAGAACCGCATCGGCGCGCAAGGCACCGAGGGCTTCGCCGAAGTCCTCACCAATGGCGGCTGGCGGGCCGTCACCAAGAGCGGCGGCTACCAAAGCGGTGATGGCGCCATGAGCTACGACCTCGATATGCCCCCCTACATCCAGGAAATGGCTGACTGGCTGGACAACCCGCAGAAGGTCCACCAATGCAATTTCGAGCACGCCGCCCTGGGCGCCGAAATCATGCTCGCCATGCAGCGCAGCGCCCTCGAAGGCGGCCAGGTCGCCCTGCCGCTCAAGGAAGGCGCCGACGAACAGGCCCTGCTCAAGTCGAAGCTCGCCGACCGCCTCGTGCTCGTCTCCTGCGAGCAAAACAAGAAGGAATTCGGCCTCACCTAAGCGCCGCCCAGGGTAGGGACGCCTCGCCGAGGCGTCCGGACTGCGGTGCGGACGCGGGCGGGCGCCTCGCCGGGGCGTCCCTACCAACTTGAGGTTACGGCGCCACTTTCACCCGGTAATAGCGCGCGAGTTGGTTGGTGTCCGAATCAACGTACTCGAAGCCGACGTTGGAGTTTGTGCAGGTAGCCAGCGGCGCCCACCCGGCCAGGTCAGGGGTTGATTCGACCGCGTATTGCCCCGGATCACCACTGACATGCAACTTCACCTGGCCGCTGGGCATTATCGCAATCGAATCAATCCGCGGCCGCGCAGGCTGGTTCACTGACAGTGCGCACGTCAAAACCCCCTGGCAGCCATTGGTGTCCGCGGCAACGACATGGAACGAATAACTGCCCGCATTGGTGGGGGTGCCAGAAACCAGGCCCGCCCCGGACAACGCCAGGCCCGGCGGGAGACTGCCTGACCACAGCGTGAACGCATACGGCGGGCCACCGCCGGCAGCCGTCAGGTCTTGGCTGTATGCCACACCAAGGGTAGCGTCAGGCAGGTTTGTGGGCGTAACAGTGATCGCCGGGCAATCGAACATGAGGCTTGCCTGAAAGCTATAGGACGCGGGCAGTGTGGATGCGGCGATGGTAAGGACTTCCGTCAATGAATATGACGCCGCGAGGGTTACGGGCGCACTGGTCCACGAGAGGCCGCTGCCCAGAGCAGCAAACGACAGGCTTCCCGAGTCGCTTACCAGCACCGCTGGAGGATTAGTGCCCAGCGTGTCGGTGGCGTTATAGAAAGTACTGAACCTAAAAGGCTGCGGACTGCCCGAGATGCGGTGTCCAGTTAACATGGCACGCAAGGCTCCCGCTGTTGGCCCATACCCGTCGGCACTAAACACCAGGCTCAGTGGGTGCAGATTCGCATTAGCTCCACCGACCGCACTTGCGGTAATAGCCAGATTGAGCGCGGGCCCACTGAGAGTCTCCTGTCCGACGAGTGGTGGAAACGCCTCCCCGCTTGCAATCACGACAGCCCAGAACGCGTCACTGCCCTGGTACACAATCAAGCCCGAGGTTGCCGTTGCCGGCGTACCGCTGAGGCCGCCACCATTATCGTCGGCCCAGATCACCTGGTTCTGCTGCGCCATCATCGGCGCCGTCCACGCCATCAGAGCCCCCGCCGCGAGATAACGGCTCACCAGTGTTTTCATAGAATTCCTTTCAACCTGCAGAGGCCCTGCGGGATCCTCCCTTGGAAGCAGTCGAATCACACCCACACCTCTCACAGCTCCGTCAATATCCCTCAAAGCCTTATGTTCCTTTCGCTGCGGGGAAGCTTATGCTAATGCGCGCCCGCTGACAAGGATAAAATCCAAGCGCCCTCAGTGCGGGATGTGCGACGGAATTCCTCCTGCGGGAGAACTTCGGCATCGCCTAACGGTGCTCTCAAGGTACGCCCGCAGGATGCAAGGTAGGGACGCCTCGCCGAGGCGTCCGCCGCCGCCACGAACTGGACGCCTCGGCGAGGCATCCCTACCGCTGCGCCCTGCAGCGCGATCCCACACTGCCGAGATCGCAGCCCAAGCCGGTCATCTCCCTGCATCCGACCGCCTTCCCGCCGCTCCCCCCATCCTCCCGCTGGCACCTCCATAGCACCTGGGTAGCACCTCCGTTCTACCTCCGTACCACCCCCGTGCCGTCGACCGAGGTGGAACGGAGGTGCTACCCATGTGCTACCCAGGTGCTATGGAGGTGCCAGCGGGAGGTGACGGCGAGCACGGGGGGATGATCCGACCGATCGGACGGATCGGTCGGATCAAAAGCAGGGGAGAAACAGGGGAAAGAGGCGGGCGAAGGGGGTGTCCGGCGGGGGATTTGTCAGGTGGGTACAGTTTTCACCCAGGCCAGGGCGGTTCTCGCTGGGCTTGGGGCTGCGGAGAAGGGTTCGGAGGGGGGCTCAGCCGCTGGGGGCGGGGACCTTGGCGCTGGTCACTTTCGGGACATCTGTCCAACCATCTATCTGCTGGCGAGTCTGGAGATACACGACCGTGCCGGCGGGCGGCGCGCCGTAGCGGGCGATGTAGAGTGCGGTGACCTCGCTGTAGCCGTCCTGAGAGGCCGGCAGCAAACCCAGGTAGCAGTAGTGCTGCACGCAGCGCACGCCCGCGCTGACCGGGGCCGCGCCCCAGACCTCGGTGTACTGGGCGGGCGGGGTGGGGACGGGCAGCTTGAGGCTGGGGTTGCCGGCGGGGTTGGTGATCGCCAAGTCCCCCACCGGGTTGATGGGGAAGGACGGCACGGTGGGAGGTAGCGTCAAAGCCGGCAGCTTGAGATGCGCCCGCTTGCTGTTTACGGAAACGAAGTAGTTGTAGGCGTTTAGGCTGACCTGGCGGCCGTCCGCAGTCCGGATATAGACAGTGGCGGCGGCCTGACGCCAGGCGGCAAGCTGGTCAGCGGTGAGGGCTCGCCATTGGCCGGAGACGGTGCCGAAGTCGCTGCGATTGGCTTGCTGGCGTGGGGTGCGCGGATTCCGCGGCGGGACATAGGACCGGACGACGAGGCCCCAGCGTGTGTTGGAGTAGATTTTGTCTCCAACGCGGCCGGATTGGGCGCTGCCTATGACCTTCATAATATCTACGGGGCCCGTTGGCGAAGTCCTGAGTCTCGGGTCTAGAGTCTTGAGTTTTCGCTCGTCCGGCGCGGGCTCAAGACTTTGGGCCCGAGACTCAAGACTCCGTCCACGGCACGGCTGCACCCGCCCGTAGTTGGGCGGGTTGTCTAGCCCGAGCCACACTGGGCCCCGTGGAAGTGGCAGCATAAACTATTCCCGTCTCGATTTACGATTTACGATTTACGATTTACGACTTCAAGGCCCGGACCGGCAGCGGGGTCGTATATCGTAAATCGTATATCGTGAATTGTCCCAGCCGGGGCGGCTTCTGCTTTCCCGTTGCCCGCCCCGTGCCTATATTGGGGGCTGAATGGTCTTACGGACGCCGGGCGGCTCCCCGCCCTATGCACATGGAACCGGCCTGAGGAAAGGGCAGGCCGCGGTCGCTTCTTCATGACCGGCACTTCACCGCGCCCTGCGACGCGAGGCCGGTTCCTGCCGCGCATTGGCACGCCGGGCTACCACCTCCTGCTGGCCGCGGTGGCGATCTTCATCCTCGGGCCGCTGGGAGGCGTTTCCGCCGCGTTCATGAACTTCTCCATCGGCTTCTTCATCGGCGGCCAGGTGCTGGCGGGTATCCTGGGCAGCACGGTCACCCTGCCCTACGGGCCGGAAGGGCGGCACGGGGCCAACTACATGCAAACGATGGCGGCCTCGGTGGCGGGCATGTGCGGCATGGCGGTGCTGGTGCAGGCGATGGTGTGGCTGGGTTTGCCCGAGCCGCCGGCCTGGAAGCTCGTGCTCTATTTCATGTCCATCGGCATGTTCGGGGTCGGCGTCGGCATGCTCTACACGCCGGTGCTGGTGGACCGGATGCAACTGGCCTTCCCGTCGGGCTTCGCGGTGGCCAACATCCTGCGGGCGCTAACGGACAAGGACCTGCTGAAACGCTCGATCGCCAAGCTCGGCGGCGGGATGCTGATCGGCTACGGGGTCGGCTGGTTCTCGCTCAGCATCCCGTGGTTCGCCCGCTTCGGCCTGACGGCGAAGGGCATCGAAACGCTGGGCAACCTGGGCATTTCACCGTCCACGTTCGGGGCGGGCATGATCGTGGGCGCGCGGATCGCCATTCCGGCGCTGGTGGTGGGGCTGATCGGTTTATGGCAAACGCCCCACCTGGTGCGCATCGGCTGGCTGCAGCCCGGCGACTCGTTCCGCAAGATCGGCTTTATCATCTCGTTGGGCACCATCCTTGGCGCCGCCATCCTTGACCTGTCGGTCATCCTCATCCAGGCCGTACAGCGCTTCCGCCAGGGGAGCGCCGAACCCGCGCACCCGCCGGAGGACTGGAAGCGCGTCAACGTCTGGCGCCTGGTGCTCTGGGTGGTGTTCTGGGGCGCGATGACGGTGGTGCTGGGACACCAGGTGATGGGCCAACCGGTTAAATTTCTCATCGTCGCCGTGGGCCTGTGCTTTGTGTTTGTGCTGGTGAACGGCATTTCGCAGGGCATCTCGGATTGGAATCCCATCTCCAGCGCGTTCGTGCTGGCGGTGTTCATCCTGGTGGCTCTGGGGCTGCGGGACCCGGGCGTGGGGCTGCTGTGCGCGGCCATCCTGCTCATCGCCTGCAGCGAGGGCGGGGACATGCAGCAGGACCGTTCCACCGGCTGGCGCCTGGGCACGAACCGGCTCGTGCAATTCCGGTACCAAGTCATCGGCATCGCTATGGGCGCGGTGCTGGCCGTGGTGCTGGCGAAGGTGTTCATGCAGTCGTACCCGGCGCTGCGCGTGGATCAATTCAGCCATCACCATGCCGCAGGCACCGAGCAATGGCAGTCGGCCATGACGTATAAGTTTGTCGGCGCGTTGCGCGGCATCACCACTTCCCAGCCGCACATCATGAAGGCGCTGTGGCTGGGCATCGCCCTCGGCTTGCTCATCGACATCGTCCGCAAGGGGATTAAGCGCATTCCCGGCTACGCGGAGACGGTGAAACGTTCGCGCTGGGCGGAGGCCGGCGACTTCCTGCTCGATGCCGTCCTGCTCCCAAGCCCTTATGCCTCGTCGTTTGGCGGGTTTGTGGAGCTGCCTACGATCCTGTGGTGGACGGCGGGCGGCATCGGGGCGTCGGTGCTTAACCTGGTGCAAGCCAGGCGCCTGGCGCGGCGGCCGCGGGCGGAGAACGGCCACTTGCCTACGGATATGAGCACCATGTCGCTGGTCGGCGGCGGGCTCATCGCGGGCGATTCGCTGGCGGCCCTCTCCGTGGGTTTGTATGGGTTGCTGAAGACGGTGTTGTGAAATGAGCCAGAACACCGCCCCTGTCCCGAAGCCCCCGCCCGACGAGACGACGCTCGCCGATGTGCAGCAGTTCGGGCTTTGGGCGGCCATCGCCAGCCTCAGCTACGTCTTCTGGGTCTGCGGCGGGATGGAGATGATCGAGCGCCTGGCCTTCTATGGCGTGCGGGCGGTCGCGACCCTCTACGCCACGCGGCCTAAATCCGAAGGCGGGCTCGGCGTGACCATGGCCACTTTTGGCACGCTGCTGCTGTTCTGGAACCTGGTTCAGTCCCTGATTCCGGTCTTTACCGGCGGGCTCTCCGATCGCTACGGCTACAAGCAGACCATATTTGCCTCCACGGTAATCAAGTCCCTCGGCTACCTGGTCATGGCATGGTTCCACAGTTACTGGGGTTTCTTCTGCGGGGCGATGCTGCTGGCGACGGGCACGGCCATATTCAAGCCGGGTGTGCAGGGCACGTTGATCAAGGCTACCAACCGGCGCAACAGCTCGATGGCCTGGGGCATTTTCTACCAGACCGTGAACATCGGCGGTTGGATCGGCCCGCTCATCGCGCTCCAGATGCGGCTGATGGCGTGGAAATGGGTCTTCTACACCAACGCGGCGGTGATCTGCTGCAACTTCCTGCTGCTCCTGACCTACCGCGAGCCTGGGAAGGAGGAGCGCCTCGCCCGCCAGCGGCAACTGCGCGAGACGGGCGAAAGCCAGCGCAGCCTCGCCCTCGAAGCCCTGGCTGAACTCAAGAAGCCCCACCTTTCTCTCTACCTGGCCATCTTCTCCGTCTGGTGGCTCATGTTCCCCATGCTCTGGGACGTGCTGCCCAAGTATATCGAAGACTGGGTGAACACGGCGCCGATGGTGCATTTTCTGTTCGGCAGCCACGGGACGCATAGCCCCGTGTGGAAATTCCTGCTCGGCATGGGCGAGCACGGCCAGACGATCCAGCCCGAGGGCATTGTCAATATCAACGCCGGGATGATCATGCTCACCTGCTTCCTCTTTGCGGGGCTGAGCGCCCGGATGCGCGCGGCCAATAGTATGGTGATCGGCACCTTGCTGATCGTTGCCGCGCTGACGATGTTCGGCGCTTCCAATTTCATCGGCTTTGCCGTGCTGGCGGCGGTGGTGTTCAGCATCGGGGAGATGCTCTCCAGCCCCAAGTTCCTTGAGTTCATCGGCAATATCGCTCCGCCGGACAAGAAGGCGATGTGGATCGGCTTCTCCCAGGCGCCGATCCTGATTGGCTGGACGATCGAGGGCAAGCTCGGCCCGCAGCTCTACCACATCTTCTCCGCGAAGGACGAGTTCGCCCGGCAGATGCTCGTGGCGCGCGGCATGCCGCCCTCGCAGGTGACCGACAAGGCGCTGCCGATAGGCGAGGCGTTCAACAAGCTGGTGCAATACACGCACGAGAGCCCGGAGCACCTCACGCAGGCGCTCTACCAGGCGCATCACGTCGGCGTGACATGGTATGTGTTCGCGGGGGTTGGTGTGGCCTCGGCGATCATGATCTACGCTTACGGCAAGTGGATCCAGCGGCTGGCGCGGCGCGAGGCGGCGGGGGCGTAAGCCGAATTCAAACGCAGAGACGCAGAGAGCGCGGAGAGACGCAGAGAAGAGGGAGGACTTGAATCTGTCTTCTCTGCGTCCCTCTGCGATCTCTGCGTCTCTGCGTTGAGGCTAATTTCTTGCTGCCGCGGCATGGCCAGCGCTTGTACACTTGTCTTATGAAAGAACCCGAACCGCTTCAGCAGGTGGACCGCACCTACGTTCGCTTCCAAGGACGGAAGCTCTCCTACTTCGCCGGGTGCGACTACTTCCGGCTAGCCAGTCACCCGCAGGTCGTGGCCGCGCTGCGGAGCGGGGTCAAGAAATACGGCCTCAATGTGGCCGCTTCGCGCATGACGACGGGCAACCATGTGCTCTACCGCGAACTGGAAGCGGCGGTGGCCGATTTCTTCGGCGCCCAGAGCGCGGCGGTGGTCAGCACCGGCTACGTCACTAACCTGGTCGCCGCCCAGGCCCTCGCGGGCCGTTTCTCGCACGCCCTGGTTGACGACGGGGTGCATCCTTCCCTTTCCGACGCGGCGCGCTTTCTCGACTGCCCGGTGCTCCGGTTCAAATCGCGGGATCCCGCGGCCCTGGCCGCCGCCGTCCGGCGCTGCGGGCCGGAGTCCAGCCTGGTAGTGCTCACCGATGGCATGTTCTCGAACGATGGCTCTGCCGCTCCGCTGGCCGACTATTTGAAGGTGCTGCCCCGGGACGCCCTGCTGCTGGTGGACGACGCGCACGGAGGCGGAGTCCTGGGCCGCACCGGCAAAGGCGCCGTCGAGCACGCCGGGATTAGCCGCGCCCGCGTGATCCAGACAGTCACGCTGAGCAAGGCGTTCGGGGCGTATGGCGGGGCGATTTTGGGCACGGCGCGTTTCCGGCAGAGCGTTCTCGACCGCAGCCGGATGTTTGTGGGGAGCACTCCCCTGCCCTTGCCGCTGGCGAACGCGGCGCTGACGGGCGTGCGCATCCTCAAAGCGCACCCGGGCCTGCGGACGAAGTTGATGCATAACGCGGCCTACGTGAAAGCGGCCTTGCGCGAGGCCGGCATGCCGCTGCCGGATGCGCCCGGGCCGATCGTGCGTGTGGTGCCCCAGCGCCCCAGCGAAGCAGCGCGCCTGCAACGGGCCTTGCTCCGGGCAGGCATTTTTCCGTCCTACATCAAGTATCCGGGCGGTCCGGCCAGCGGCAACTTCCGCTTCGTCATTTCCAGCGAGCACAGCCGGGCGCAGCTCGACGGCCTGATCCGGGTGCTGGGGCGCTACGCGCAGACGCAAGGCAAAGCATAGTAGCGCGGCTCGGGCAGCAAGGGTGCGAGCCTGGAGCAGAAATCCGAAATCCGAAGCCCGAAGTCCGAAACAAATCCCAATGGTCAAATCCCGAAGGCTCAAAACGCCTCCCGGCCATAGGTTTGGATCATTGCTCGTTTGAGCCTTTGCTATTGTTTCGGATTTCGGATTTGAGATTTCGGATTTGAGGGCTCAGCGCGGGGTGGCCATGTCAAGGCTCGCCCTGCACAACTCACCGGCTGGATTTCCTTATACCCTGATGCTATGCTCAGGCGCGCGACAGCGCTGGAAGCGAGGACGTTTGGAAGGCGCGGCAACAGAGATCAGATCACCCGGCAAGCCTATTAGCCGCTATGCGCAAACCGCGGCGCGGATACTGCTGGGCTTGATCTTCTTTGTCTTCGGGCTGAACGGCTTCTTTCACTTCCTGCCGCAACCACCGATGCCCGAAGGGCCGCGGGCTTTCTTCGGAGCGCTGATGAAGACCGGCTACATGATCCCGCTCCTCTTTACCACCCAGACCGTGGTCGGCGCGTTGCTGCTGCTGAACCGCTTTGTTCCGCTGGCCCTGGCGCTGATTGCGCCGGTGATTGTTAATATCATCCTGTTTCACGCCTTTCTTGCCCCGTCAGGTTTTCCCATACCCGCGGTGGTGCTCGTGCTGGAGCTCTATCTGGCGTGGAGTTATCGGGGCGCCTTTCGGCCGATGCTCGTGCCGCGCGCCAGGCCGGGAGCGAGCGTGGAGGCAACGAAGCACTCCGCTTAGCAACTGAAGGCCTGAGCCAATCTCGCTGGTTAGTTCCGGACAGTATCTGTTTGCGTGTATGGCGCTGAGGTTATGCCCGCCTGAAAGGCGGCAATAATATAGCCCAGGGAAACGCCTTGGGAATACGGTGGGAGCGCGGTCCGGAGCCCTGAAGGGGCGGAAGATCACGCTGCGACCAGGGAATTGCTGCAAGCGGATGGCGCGCACCGGATGCCGGGGGTGGCCGGTCTGATTCTGCCGCCCTTTCAGGGCTTGCTCCTCTCGTCCCGCTTTTCCGCAGGGCGATGCCCTGGGCTGGATTATTGGCGCCTCTCAGGCGCGTTGAGGTTAGAACCCCAAATCCTCGCCCCGATGGACGGCGAGCCCAATCTGCTCCAAGCCCCCGTGCCGCCCGTTATACCATAGCAGCCACTTCTCGCCGTCGTAGATAGCATAGGGCTTATAGCAGGCGTCGTGGTCCCACTGGCCTTCGCCCGGGCGGATGATGGGGTTGGCGGGATGGCGCTGCCAGCCGGTGGTGCCGTTGCGTGAGCGGGCGACGCCAATCTGGGCATGGTTGTCATCCCGGAAGCCTATGTAGAACATCACGTGCCAGTCCCCGCAACGCACTACCTGGCAGGCGGTGACCTTGTGCCGCTCCCAGGCAAGGGCCGGGTCGGGCGTGAAGATCGGGTTGGCACTGTGCCGGGTCCAACGCAGGCCGTCCGGGCTGGTGGCGTAGCCGATGGCATCAGGCTCATATTGTTCGCCCCCGGAGTACCACATCCGGAAGAGCTGGGCCTGCGCGTCCCAGAGCACGTGCGGGCACATGACTGCTACCTTCTCCCAGGCTTGCTCGGCCTTTAGGGCCGGCTGGTCGCTCCGGCGCTGCCAGGTTATCCCATCGGGGCTGGTGGCGTAGCCGATGGCCGAATGCCCCTTGGCCTGCCCCGTGTACCACAGGTGGTACCCGTCCTGCCGCTTGAGGATCCCCGGGCGGTTGATGTCGTCCTCCCAGCCGGTCTCCTTGCGCGGGCCAAGGACGAGGCGCGGCGGCTCGCTCCAATGGATGCCGTCCTTGCTTTCTACCAATGCGAGGCTTTGCTTGGGACGCCACGACAGCCACATGCGATAGCCGGGGCCGTCCTTGAGCGCCGCGACATCGAAGCAGGTGCCGTATTTGCCTCCGATGACGGGATTGGCGTCGTATTTCACCCAGCCTGCGGTGGTCTGGGGAATGGGAGTGACCGGCGGCGCGCCTGGGGGAACAGCAGCACCGACCTGGCTCGGCACCTGGGCCAGGGCGACTCCGCCCAGGGACTGGAGCGTGAGGAGAAAGGCTGTAACGACCCCTCGCCAAGAGGCGGACTGGCTGCCGGCAAGCATGGGGCGTATTTCACCATGCTCAGCCCGGCGACGGCCACTCAAATCAGCAGGGGAGCCTGGGCGCGGGCCCAGCTTGGCACCGCAACCACGTAGTAGCGTAAGCCTCCGGCTTGCGACCGTCCCGGCGAGCGTCCCGCTTGCCGTTTGAAAGCGCGGCCCACGCCAACCTGGAAGGTTGGCGGGACTGACGCAAGCCGGAGGCTTACGCTACTATTATTACGCCCCGGCGGGCAGCGGTTTGCCCGAAGGCAAGGCCGAATTCGCCGGTGGTGTCTTTTCCACCTGGCGGAAGCTGCGCCACAGGTGCAGGGGCAGGAGGCCGATGCCGATTACCACTAGCTGGCTGGCCATGAACAGCATCAGCCACTTAAAGCCCTCATTCGTGAACCCATAGGAGTGCAGGCCGATGCCCAGCAGGTTGACGCCGAACCAGGAGAAGCTGGTCACGATGTTGCCGAACACGGCGAGGTTCATGATGCCGCGGTCGCGGGCGATACCTCCCCACCTCACGTGCAGGATGACGGCGTTCCACAGCACGATGAGCAGGGCGCCGTTTTCCTTCGGGTCCCAGCCCCAGAAGCGGCCCCAGGATTGATCGGCCCAGATGCCGCCGAGAACGGTGCCGACGAAGCTGAAGAGCGTGGCAAAGCAGACGATGCCATAGACCATCTTGCTCAGGGCCTTCCCGATGCTGATCGAGCTGCTTGCGGCTGGTAGGGGCGCCGCGCCGAGACGCCCACGCTGATCACCGAGCGGACGCCTCGGCGAGGCGTCCCCACCCAGGGGCATGCGCAGCAGCGGCGTAAACACGCCCAGGACGATATACAGGATTGCCAGCAGCCCGGCGGCAAAGGTGGAGGCGTAGCCCAGCGTGACCACCACCACGTGCGTGGCCAGCCAGAAGTTGGTATCCAGCACGGCGCGCAGCATCTCCATCGTGTCGCCGCCCAGGGCGAGATTCTGGGCGATCAATAGCGTGATGAAGCCCGCCACGGCCGCCATAAAGCTGCCGATGCCCACGCGGTAAATCCGCTCCAGGATGAGCCCGAGCACGACGGCGCCCCAGCCGATGAAGATGGCCGACGAGTAGAGGTTGGTCACGGGCGGGCGGCCCTCGAGCACCATGCGAAACACCAGCCCGAAGGTATGCACAAGCCAGGCCAGGATGATCAGGTAGAACGCCGAGCGCCGCAGCGACTCCGAGAGGTTCGGCAGGGTGCCCAACGTCAGCAGCGCCCCGGCGGCCAGCAGCAGCGCGGTGACGTAGGTGATCATCGCGTGCAGGAATGGCCTGGCATTATTGAAGTAGAACTCGGCGCGCCCCTTGCGCAGCTCCTTTTGGAACTTGGGCTGCAGCCAGGCGCGGTAACCCGCCACCGCGCGATTGAAGGCCTCGGGCTTCTCCTGGTGGTAGGCCGTGGCTGCCGCGATGAGATAGTTAAGCGCGGGGTGAATTTCGCCCTGCTGCGGGGATTCGAGCAGGCTGGCGCCGGCTGTCTGCCAGTGGTCTCGCCCGGCCTCCGGGTTCAAGGGCGGGACGACCAGCGCGTAGCCGTACTGGGCCATGTGCTGGAGCTGTTCGAAGGGCAGCGCCACGGTCTGCAGGGTGGCCTGGTCCAAATCCTTGGCCTTGTCGCCGGCCTGCAAAGCGGCGCGCGCGGCCGGCAGGTGCTTCCAGAACTCGGCCAGCTCCTGCGCAAAGTCATCCACGTCGGGCGGCTGCAGCGTAACCTTGAGCCGTTGGTAGATGCTGACCGCGTTGAAGAGTTTGACGACCTGTTGCTGGAAGGTCGTCTGTTGCTCGGCCTTGACCTGCTCCGCCTTGCGTCCCTGCTCTTCGATGACGGGAATGACGGGCTCCAGCTCGTTGAACGTGTAATAGCGCAGGCCGGATTTGGCCACGCCCTTGTCCTGCAGCTTGAGCTCGCCGAGCAGGTCGGCGTGATGGATGAGAAAGATCGGGCGCGTATCGGCGACATCCGGCCGGGCCATGACTTCGAGCAGCCACTCGGTCGAGCGCAGCTTTTTGGCGTGATGCCAGAACTTCCACGAGGGCACTTCCTCGAGCGGCACGTCGCCCGTGCTGCGAATCTGCAGCAGGCTGTTGCGGGCCAGCGAATCGAACGGCTGCACGCGCCCGTTGTGCAGCACGGGCAGGCTCCCGAATTCGCGCACGTGGTACTCGCCGTCCTTCCGGGGCGAAATCATGGAAAAGTAGACGTCCATGCCGAACAGGGCTAGGCAGCCAAAGGGCAACAACCAGAGCAACACTTGGATGAGGCGCTTCATAGGCGTGTAGAGTGAAACGTGAAATGTGCAGCGTGCCGGCTCATGCCTTCCTCCGTTTCCGGGTGAAGCCCAGCAGGTGCGTGGCGAACTGCACGAGCAGGCCGGCGCCCACCAGGACGCAGGAGAAGTAAGGCGTGAGCCAGCTTGGATTGTGCACGACCTGGAGCACGGTGCCGTGGTTGTCCTCGTCGTAGCTCAACTGGTAGTAGGTCTGCCCGGCATAGCGCAGGGGGTTGTTCATATAGATGAGGACCTCGCGCTTCTCGCCGGTATCCGGGCGCTCGAGCCGCACGCGGCTCGAGAAGTTCTTGGGTATGTCCGTGCCGGGGTAGATGTCATGCTGGAACTTCAGGAGCTGGATGCTGTAGGGCTCATAGAAGCGCCGCGGCCTCAACGCCAGCTCGTAATTGCGGTTGTTCCAGGTAAAGGTCTGGGGCCGGTCGATGTGCTCGGAAACCAGCCACGTGCCGAGCGAGCCTTGCGGGGTCAGCAGCTCCACCAGCGCGCTGGGCACGTCGCGCTGGTCCATCGCCGTGACTCGCGGCAAATCCTGAACGGTGACGCGCGGGCCGAAGCCCTGGTCCGCGGCAGGCGGGGCGGTGGCATCGGCGGCGCGGTCGGTCACGCTGGAGTTGGGGAAGAATTGCTTGATGCGCAGGGTGAACGGCAGGTCCGGCGGGCGAAGCGTTTTGCCGGTGCTGAGCCGGCCCTGGGGTATGGCGACCACGGTGTCGGCCTGGGGATCGGTGGTGTCAATGACCGCCAGTTCAGCCTCGCGCTCGGTCTCGGAGTAGTTCAGTGACTGGCCCTCCCGCAGGTGCAGCGTGCTCTCGCGCGAGAGACGGTCGGTCCCGAATTGGCCGAGCAGCATCAGGATCAGTCCGGCGTGGACCAGCCAGATGCCCGCCTTGCTACGCGTCAGGGCAAAGCGCTTGAAATGCGACGCCACGAGATTGATCAGCAGCACACCGCCAATCAGGTAGCCGCCGGGGAAGACAGGCACCCTCGAGCCGTAGAGCACGTCCGCGACCGTGGACGGGCGCAGGTAGATGTGCACCATTTCGAGCGCCTTCTTGATGGCCGCCCACATCGGCGCCGCCGGCACAAAGAACGAGTGGAAGAAGTTGTCCTGCGACAGATACAGCCCGATGGGGTCCTGCGCCATCGTGCCAAAGAAGACGAGCACCAGGGCGAGGACAAGGCAGGCCACCGTGAGGCGCAGCGAGGTGAAGAAGCGCAAGATGAGGTCGAAGCCGCGTTGGAGAGCGTGGCTGAGCGAGGCTGCCGGCGGGGGTGCGAGCCGCTCCTCTGTGCGTGCGGCGGGGGCCGGGCCGGAGGACGCGGGGCGGTTTGCCGATGCGAGCGGCTGCGCTGCCGGAGCTTTGATCGGGCTGGACTCGAAGCCGGCCGTGGCGAGGCCGCCGGCCGCGGGCAGCTTATCCTGCGAGTTGATCACGGATACTTGGCTGTCTGCACGAACCGGGTGAACGCGTCCTTCTGTTCGCCCACGAGCTGCTCATTGCCCATCAGCTTGTAGAACCAGGTTTGCTGGCCCTGGGGAACGATGACCGCAATGAGCCGCGTCTTGTGCCCGGTGCGGGGATCGGTCCCGGTCATCTGCGTGAGCGTCGCGCTGCTGCCGGGCACGTCCAGCGGTTGGACTTCTTTCGAGAGGTCATCCTGGGCAATGGGCGCCAGGCCGAGCTGGCCGCGCCAGCGGTTGACGTTCGCCAGCAGCCCGCCGCCGTCGCCCCCCGACATGCTGACATTCACCGCCGCCTGGGCGTCGCCCGTGCCTTTGACGAGGAACTTGGCCACGAGGAACTGCCCGCCGGATGTCTCCTGCCATCCCGAAGGCACCTGCCAGGCAGGTTTGTCCTGGCCGGAGGATGTACCTGCCCCGCCTTGGGCCTCCATTGCTGCGCCGCCAATCGGCGGGTGGGAAGGGGGCAACTCAGCGCCGCCCCCAATCGGGGGATGAGAAGGCGGCAGCCCGGCCATTCCCATACCGCTGGGCAAAGTGACTGACTTCAGGAATTCAACGAATGCGGGCTTTTGCGCGCCCACCAGGGCGTCGTCTCCGGTCATCTTGAAGAACCACGTCGTGCCGTCCCGGCGCGCAATTGCGGCCAGGATGCGGGTCTTATCGCCCGAGCCCGGGTTCTCGCCGGCCTGGTCATAGAGCTGGGCAGGCTGATGGTCAACTTCGACTGGCTCGGCCAGCTTGGCCAGCTCATCCGAGGACACGCCCTTCAGCCCGACCTGCCCGCGCCAGCGATTGACGTTATCCAGGTCGCTCCCCGCCATGCCCGGCAGGGGGATCACGCTGACGTCAGCCTGCTTGCCGTTCTGGCCGGCGACACGGAATGAGGCGGCGCGCATCTCGCCGGGGGGCGCTTCCTGCCAGCCGGAAGGGACCTTGTAGGTGAGTGAGGACGAGCCGGCCGCGGAACCCACATCGGGATGGCCCTGGGGCAACGAGGCGGACGGGGTGGCCTCCTGGGCCTTGGCCACACGATAGATTTGGATATCGTTGCGCCCGCAACCGGCCACAGCCCCAAGACAGAGCGCCAACACCCACGGCATCAGGCCGGCGCTACTGGCCCTGCAACATAGTAGTTTCACGGTATTTGTGTACGAGTAATCGGGCCCAAAGGCAAGCAGGTTTGCGTGAATTGCGGAGGTCACAGCAAAAGAGGATGAGAGCATTTACCTGTCCCCGCCCAAATCCGCAGGCCGAAGGCCGAAGCCCGAAAGAAGGCCGAAGGCCGAAATCCGAAGGCGCCGGCGAGTAGTCCTGAGTCTAGAGTCTAAAGTCTTGAGTGGTCGAGCTCCGCGGCGACTCAAGGCTTTGGGCCTTGGAGGCAAGGCCGAACAGCGATGGTTTCGGGCTTCGGATTTCGGCCTTCTTTCGGCCTTCGGCCTTCGGGCTTCGGATTTTGATACGCCTCGCAGATTCCGCAGGGCCCTTTTACCCGTTCAGCGCCGCCAGGCGCTCCTCGACATCGTGCGTCATGAGCGGCTCGATCACGGGATCCAATGCCCCCTCCATGACTGCGGGAAGGTTATACAGGGTCAGGCCGATGCGGTGATCGGTCAGGCGGTTCTGGGGGAAGTTATAGGTGCGGATGCGCTCATTGCGCTCGCCGCTGCCGACCTGCTCCTTGCGCTGGTCCGCGTATTTCTTGTTCTCCTCGGCTACTTTGCGCTCCAGCAGGCGGGAGCGCAGCACGGTCAAGGCACGCGCCTTGTTCTTCTGCTGCGAACGCTGGTCAGCGCAACGCACGATTGTGCCGGTGGGCTTGTGCACGATCTGCACGGCGGAATCGGTCGTGTTCACGCCCTGGCCGCCCGGACCGGAAGCGCGGCAGACGGTGATTTCCAGGTCCTCGGGCTTCAGCTCGACGTCCACTTCCTGTGCCTCGGGCAGCACGGCCACAGTGCAGGTGCTGGTGTGGATGCGTCCCTGGGCTTCGGTGGCCGGCACGCGCTGCACGCGGTGGACACCGCTCTCGTACTTCAGCCGCTTATAAACGTCGGTGCCGTTAAGCTGGAAAATGACTTCCTTGTAGCCGCCCAGGTCGGAACTGCTGGAGTCGAGGTCTTCCACCTTCCAGCCGCGCGCCTCCGCGTAGCGGGTGTACATGCGGTATAGGTCGGCCGAGAACAGGGCCGACTCCTGCCCGCCGGCGCCGGCGCGGATTTCAACAATCGTGTTGCGCGAGTCCGCCGGGTCGGGAGGCAGAATGCCACGCTGCACCTCGAACCCCAGGCGCTTCTCCTCCGCTTCGAGGCGGGCGAGTTCCTCGCGGGCCATCTGGGCCAGCTCCGACTCGGCCGGCTCGGCGGCCAGGATGGCCCGGTTCTCCGCCAGCTCGGACTGCACCTTCCGGTAAGCCTGCCCCTGGCCGACCAACGCCTTGAGCCGGGCATAATCCTTGCCCAGCTCCTGCGCCCGCTGCGGGTTGGCGAAGACTTTGGGGTCGCTGAGGGCGGCCTCCACCTCGGCCAGGCGGCGGGCGAACTTCTCAATGTGCGGGATCAGGTCCATGCTTCAGCAAGTGCCGTCGGTCACAGCGGTTCCGGAGATGGCGCGCGCCAAAAGCAATCCGCCCGGAGAGTCTCCAAACCCTGCGGGCGGATTGAAAGGGGAGGACGCTAGCGCCGCTTCTTCTTGAGGGCCGCCACGGCCGCCTGGGCGGCCTGGGTCTTCACCATGCGCTGCTGGAACTTGTCCACGCGCCCGGCGGTGTCCACGAACTTCTGCTGCCCGGTGAAGAACGGATGGCAGGCATTGCAAATGCCGACAATAATCACCGGCTTGGTGGAGCGGGTCTTGATCACGTTGCCGCAGGCGCAACGTATTTCCGCATCCACATACTTCGGATGAATCTTCTCTTTCATAAGAGGGAGGGGAGAATACCACCACCCCGTCCAAAGACAAGCCCTGAAATTACTGCCGTGCATACGGCGTTACCCCGGCGTGTCTCCCATGGGGCCCGGACCACATGGGAGACACACCGGGCTAACGCCGTATGCACGCTGGTGACGCGAGCGGGTCCCAAAGCCGCCGTGGCGCAAAGAGGCTTTACCTGCTGAGCGCTTCCCCTAGAGTGGCGGCATGGTTCCCCTCGAGGCCAGCAAGCTATTCTGCCAGCTCAACCCTGTGGAGCTGAAGGCCCTGCGCCACATTGCTCGCGAACAGCATTACGCCGCCGGAAAGGAAATATTCAAGGAAGGCGACAAGGGCGACGGCGTGTATGTCGTCAAGGAGGGAGACGTCGAGATTTCGGGGCTGGTCCGACCGGACGTCCGGCTGGTGTTCTCGCACGTTGGAGCCGGGGACATGTTCGGGGAGATGGCGGTGATTGAGAACAAGCCGCGCTCGGCGTGCGCCGTGGCGAAGCAGGACACGACAGTCTATTTCATCCCTCGTGCGGAGATGGTGACGCTGGTCGAGCGCTCCCCTGCCCTCGCGCTGGGCCTGCTGCGCGAGATCAGCCGCCGGCTGCGCGAGTTCAACCGCCAATACCTGCGCGAGGTGCTGCAGGCCGAGCGCTTGGCGCTGGTAGGCCGCTTCGCCCGCTCGATCATCCATGACCTCAAGAACCCGCTCAACATCATTGGCCTGACGGCCGAGTTGGCCGGGACGGAACAGGCGCCGCCGGAGCTGCGGCAGCAGGCACGCGACCGCATCCGTAAGCAGGTGGACCGCATCAGCGAAATGGTCAGCGAGGTGCTGGACTTCACGCAGGGACCGCAATCGGATTTCGTGCTGGCGCCCTCGGATTACGGAGCCTTCGTGCAGCAAGTCGTTCAGGAACTGGCGCCTGAAGTCAGTCTGAAGTCGGCCACCCTTAAGCTGGAGCTTCCATCGCCCGGGCTGAAGGTGCTGCTCCACCCCAGGCGCATGCGGCGGGTGTTCTACAACCTGGTCCACAACGCCACGGATGCCATGCCCCACGGCGGCGCCATACACGTCCGCGTCACGGGCACGCCGACCGAAGTCGTCACCGAAATCCAGGACAGCGGCGAGGGCATCGCCCCGGAGATGGACGGGCAGTTGTTCGAGGCGTTCGCCACGCACGGGAAGGCGCACGGCACGGGCCTGGGCCTTTCCATCTGCAAACGCATTGTCCAGGACCACCAGGGTTGGATAAAGGCCTGCAACGCGTCCGGGGGCGGCGCCGTGTTCTCATTCGGACTTCCCCGGTACGACAAGGCGAGCTGAGCGCCCGAGCATGAACCGCATCCGGCTGCTGTCCGAGCAGGTCGCGAATCAAATCGCGGCCGGCGAGGTAGTCGAGCGGCCTGCCAGTGTGGTCAAGGAGCTTGTAGAAAACTCCCTCGACGCCCAGGCGACGCGCGTGACTGTGGAAATCCAGGCCGGCGGCCGCAGCCTCATCCGGGTAACGGACGATGGCCTGGGGATGAGCCGTGACGACGCGTTGCTCTGCCTCGAGCGCCACGCCACCAGCAAGATTCGCCGCGCCGAAGACCTGGCAGCGATTAGCAGCATGGGCTTCCGCGGCGAAGCGCTGCCCAGCATCGCCAGCGTCAGCCGCTTTACGCTGACCACGCTCGAACGCGAGAGCGGCTCTCCGGAAGGCACACAGGTCAGCATCGCGGGCGGTAAGATCCTGGAGGTCAAGGCGGCGGGGACATCGCCGGGAACGACCGTCGAGGTCCGCCAGCTTTTCTTTAACCTGCCGGCGCGGCGGAAGTTCCTGCGCACCGAGGAGACCGAGGCCGCGCACATCCAGCATTACCTGGTGCTGGCCGCGCTGGCCTTCCCGGAGGTGGCGTTTACCTTCCAGAAAGACGGTCGCTCAGTCTGGCAACTGCCAGCCGTGAAGGCCGGCAAGGAGCCAGGGGGAAAACTCGCCTCGCTCAAGGAACGCCTGCGGGCGCTTTACGGACAGGAGCAAAAGCTGCTGGCCGTGGACTACTCCGCAGACCTGGATGGCGCGGCGGCGCAGGAGCCTGAATCTGCGCCCTCCGCAAACTGCGTCTGGCTCTGGGGCTTCATGGGTGCGCCGGGCGTCTCGCGCGCCACGCGTGAGGACCAGCACCTGTTCGTCAACCGCCGCCCCGTTGAGAACCGCGGCCTCAACTTCGCCCTGCTTGAAGGCTACCACACGGCGCTGATGAAAGGGCGTTATCCCGTGTGCTGCCTCTTCCTGGAAATCCCGCCGGCGGAAGTGGACGTAAACATCCACCCCGCGAAGCGCGAGGTGAAGTTCCATCGCGAGGCCGAGGTGCGTCGCCTGGTCGCCCAGGCGGTCCGCCAGACACTGCTGGACTTTCACGCTTCTCAAACCGCAGCCAGGCCACAGCGGCCCGCGCAGGCGGCTCCTGGGCCTGAGGCCGGCAGCCTGCGAGCAGCGCCGTCCGCGCCACCGCCGGAACAGGCGCACCTGCCCATCATTCAACCGGCGCCGGCTCGGCCGACGTTCGGCGCCCCGCCGACCACACCCCAGGTCTCTCCCCTGCCCTCTTCCTCTCTGGCACTGCCAACACCGGCGCCGAGCATTCCCGTGGCTATCGAAACGCTCACCGCCCCTCAGGCTCCCGATGCTCCAGCCAAACCGCCTTCGCCGCCGCTCCGCGCCGACCAGCCGGTGCCGCTGCTCAGCGTCCCCCTGCGCCTGGTAGGCGTCATCGGCAGGCTCTACGTCGTGCTCGAATCAGATCGCGGACTGGTCCTGCTCGACCAGCACGCGGCGCACGAGAGGATCCTGTTCGAGCAAATGCTCAACCGCCTCGAACGCAACCAGCAGGCGCCTTCGCAACGGTTGCTCCTGCCGGAGACCGTCGAGCTGTCCGCGCGTGATGCCGGGTTCCTCCGCGAGCAGTTGCCGGCTCTGACCCGGCTAGGCGTCGGCCTGAGTGAATTCGGCGAACGCACCTTCCTGCTCGATGCGCTGCCCCCATTCGTCAAAGTCCCAGCCCCGCGCCAGTTCGTGCTCCAGCTCCTGGATGAGCTCAAGGCCGCCGGGCAGGAGGTGAATACGCTGCGCCTGGGCGAACATACCGTCGCTAAGACCGTCTGCCGCCACGCGGTGAAGGCCCATGACCCGCTGGCGGGACCGGAACTCGAAGCGCTGGTCGAAGACCTCCGCCACTGCGCCATGCCCTACACCTGCCCGCACGGCCGCCCCACGCTCATCGAGATGAACTTCCGCGAGCTGGAGAAGAAATTCGGGCGCACAGCTTAGCCACGCGTTCGAAATTCAACGCCAAGGCGCAAAGAGCCAAAGACGCAAAGCTTACGGGGCAAGGTTTAAACGGGACCGACGCCGGTTGCGTCCCCGCAAGCTGATGCTCACGAACTGAGCCCAGACGCTGCAGACCTTTGCGCCTGCGCGTCTCTGCGTCTTTGCGTTAAACGTCTTCTGCACACTTCCTCGGGTAACCTTCGCCCGGCACGATCTTCCCCAGGACCACCGCCCGCCGGGCGCCGGTGGCAGAGGGCACGTTGCCGGGGCGGCCTTCCAACGTCTCATGCGCCAGGATCGCAAAGGCCAATGCCTCCTTGGCCTCGTTCGCAATACCGAAGGCCTCATGCGTGAGCACTTCCCCAACGCCCACGCGCTCGCGCAGCATGCGGCACATCACCGGGTTTTTGGCTCCGCCACCCCCGAGAATCACCTGCAGTTGCTGGCGCTGAGCCGCCGTGAGCTTCGGGAACACAAAGCGCCTGCACGCGTCAGCGATGCTCTCGGCGGTAAAGGCCGTGGCCGTCGCGACCAGGTCTGCGTTCGACAGCCCGAGCCGCTTGCCCAGCGAGAGCGCCCGCGCAACAAAGGCCTCCCCGAACTCCTCCCGCCCCGTGGTGCGGGGTGGGCGGCGCGCAATGAAAGGATGCGACATCATGTCGGCCAGTAACTTGTCGGAGATTTTCCCTCGACTCGCCCAGAGCCCTTCGCGGTCGAAGGCCAGCCGGCCCTTGGTGGCCCGGCTTACCAGCGCATCCACCACCATGTTGCCCGGCCCGGTGTCAAAGGCGATCACGTCCTCCAAATGCGCCCCTGCCGGCAGGAAGGTGAGGTTCCCAATCCCCCCGAGGTTCTGGATGACGCGAGGCCGCCTGGCGTCCGTAAAGAGCAGCCAGTCCGCATACGGCACGAGCGGCGCCCCTTGTCCCCCCGCTGCCATGTCACGCACCCGGAAATCCGCCACGGTCGTCACGCCCGTCCGTTCCGCGATCACCGCCGCTTCGCCGATCTGCAGCGTGCAGGGCGTGCGTGCCCCAGGCAAATGGTGCACGGTCTGCCCATGCGAGCCGATGGCAGCTATGTCCCGGGGCCGCAGTCCCGCCCGGCGAATGACCGCCAGTGCCGCCCGCGCAAAGTGCTCTCCCAGCACGAAGTTCAGCTCGCAAACCGCCGCCACCGTCCCATGCAGGCACACCTCCAGGATGTGCCGCCGCAAGGCCGGCGCAAAGGGCCGATGCACATGCGCAACCACCCGCGCCCGCAACCTGCCTCCGCTCCCGGCCATTTCCGCCACCACCGCATCAATGCCGTCGGCAGAAGTCCCGGACATCAGGCCGACGACACGGCGGAGGCGGTGGCTTGCAGGTTCATGGATTCGCACCGGCCGAGCCTAGGCAACGCTCGAGACTCGAACAAGCCTGAGGGTGGGCAGTCGTGTCCGCGCTCGGGTGCATCTGGACACCGCCACCAACCTGCCCCTCACCCCGGCCCTCTCCCCATCCGATGGGGAGAGGGAGAAAGACCAGCGCCCCGGGGCGATTCCCCCTCTCCCCATCCGATGGGGAGAGGGCCGGGGTGAGGGGCGCTTGTGGAAGTACTAACCAGATACGCCCTCCGCGCTCCGCCCGCCGCGCCATCGTTTGCATTTCCCGCCCTCTTGTGCTGTATTGAATCCTTGGCGCGCATACGGCCACCAGCCCGCGCCAGCAAACAGCTTATATACTGATTATGCCACAGACGATTGAAGAAACCTCGGTTGCGCGGAAGACGCGGGAGCTTTGCCAAAGCCTATTGGACGAGCCGGGCCTCCAGGCCGTGCGCCAGCGCATTGACGCTTTCATGGCCGACGATTCAGCCCGCGCTCAATACGACGACGTCGTCGCCAAGGGCGAGGCCATCCAGCAAAAGCAGCAAATGTCGCAGCCGCTCACGGGAGAGGAGATTTCCGATTTCGAACAGCACCGCGACTCGCTGCTCAAGAACCCGGTCGCCCGGGGTTTCCTCGACGCGCAGCAGGAGCTTCACGACGTGAAGGAGTCCATCATCAAGCAGGTGACCAAGACGCTCGAACTCGGGCGGCTACCGTCCGAGGAAGACCTCAGCGGCGGCTGCTGCGGCCACCAGGGCTGTGGCTGCGGAGGGTAGGGACGCCTCGCCGAGGCGTCCGCGCCTGCCAGAAACAGCGACGCTTCCCGGCGGCCCCCAGAACACGGACGCCTCGGCGAGGCGTCCCCACCCGCACTGATCTCAGGAGAAGAACTCCCGCCCGATCCAAATCTGGAACCACCCCTTATCGGAGTCCATCTCTACGAACACGAACTCCTTGGCGGTCTTGCCGTCTCCGATCTCGGCGTCGCGCCAGTAATCCCAATACTCGATCTTGGCCGGCGACACCTTCCCCGGCGCCCCTTTGCCGTCCGCCGTCGTTTCCGCTACGACCATCACCGCTGCCTCGTAAGACTGCCGCAGGTCGTTGATGCGTGAATACGTCGTCTCCTCGCCCGTCTTGTCCTCCGTAATCTTGAAGAGCCCCGTCGTATCCTTCACCACGGCCAGGAAGTCCTCCGAGAACTCGAACTCGTCATACAGCCGCAGCAGCACGGAGTCGTTCCCGCCCGCCTGGTTCGGCACTACGCGCACGCGCGCCGTCATCTTGTCGTTCGCGTCCATGGACTTCGTATTGATGCCGCGCAGCACGTAATCGGTGAACCGGAACTCCTGGTCGCCAATGCGGCGGTTGTACTCCCTGATCTCGCCCACGGAGAAATCGTAGCCGGCGAACTCCGGTCCGTTCGAATAGGCCACGGGCAGGGCGGAGCCCACGCGCAAATCCAGCGGGTTGGCGAAGGCGACGCCTGCCCCATTGCCGCCGCCGCGCACCCGCTCGCACAGCATTTCCCAAAGTGTCTTGCCCTTCTGGTCAGCGCCCATAGGTCAAGGCAGGGCGTCTTACGCCCCAAGGATGGCCGCTACCACCCGCCCCACCACGTAGCACAATCCCAGGATGAACGAGCCCACCACGATCGCGAGCGCCACGTTCCCCTTATTGAGCAGGTCATCGAAGTCCAGCTTCGGCGTCAGCTTGTCGAACGCTACGTAGCCCACGATGATCAGCAGGATCGCCACGATGCCAAAAGCCACCGTGGATATGAGGTCGGATAGCAAGTATTCAGGTAAGTGCATCTGCATAGTGTGTTGTTGTCTCCAGGTCAGGTAGCGGTTTGCCAGCGTTTGAACCAAATCAGCCAGATGAAGAAAACCAGGAACCCCAGCGCCAGGGGGATGCCCAGCGCCCAGAACGCGATGATGCCGAACGCCGTCGGCCGGTTGCCATAGGCGCGCGCCACATAGTCATCCGAATACATCAGGTCGCGGTCCAGCCCGGTGGGCACGTAATTCGGATCGCGCGGCGTCGGTTGCGCTTCGAGTTGCTCCACGCGCGCCTCCAGGTTCTGGTCCGCCGCCAGCAACGCCTGGTAACGCGCCGGGTCCATATCGTAGCGGTGATGATACGCCCACCAGGCGCGGTCATCGAGCGAGCGGTCCAGCAGCCACCACCAGAACAAGCTCCCGTAAGGATCGTTGTACGTCACCCAGCCACGCGAGGAGTAGGGATTGAACACGTTGTAATACCTCACTGGCCGCGTGCGGATCACCTGGATGTCCGGGATATAGACCACGCTCCGGTGATAATACCCGCCGCCGTAGGTAGTGACCGGCGGCGGTCGCACTCGGTACGACCCCCCGCTGTCGGAAGCCCGCGCCGAAGACTCCGTGGCGCTGACCCGCGGCGCCTGCGAATCCTTGAACTCGGTGTACTTCGTCCGGCTTGCTTCCTCCTTCCGCGCGTGCGCCGCGGCGGTGTCGAAACTGAATCCCGAGCCGCCCGCGCTCGTCCCGGTCCGGCTCACGCTGCGGGATGAACTGCCCGAGCTACCGCTTCCGAACAGCGAGCCAAACCCCAGGCCCGAGCCGGAGCTGTAACTCTTTCCCGAGGAATAGCTGTGCCGGCCCGCATCGCTCCAGCTTGAACCCGAGCTATAGCTGTGCCCGCCGCCCGAATTGAAGCTCTTCCCGCCGCCGCCCGAGCTGTGAGACGATCCCCACCCCGAGCTGTGGCTTCCGCCCGAGCTAAAGCTATGGCCGCCCGAACTGAAGCTGTGGCCGCCGCCAAAGCTCGAGCTGTGTGAGGAATAGCTGTGCCCGCCGCTGCTGTAGCTCTTGGCCGCGGTGCTCGACGGCAAGCCCGCCACCAGCCATGCAATGGCCAGCAGCCAGCTCATTCTTCGCACAAGACGCTTCATGTTCGGAACCGAGTGCAGGATGCCATGCCCCCGCAGAAAGCCCATTATTTTTTAAACCGGGGTTTATAGCAGCCGCGGGAGGCTGGACTGCCCATCGCCAGGTGGGGACGCCTCGCCGAGGCGTCCGCGGCGGGCGGGACACGGACGCCTCGGCGAGGCGTCCCTACCAGGGCCAAACATTCGGGCTATGCCCTAGCAAATCTGCATCGCCCCGCCCGCCCCCTTGGCGCGGCAGACCGCCGCCAGGGTCGAGTTAAGCGTAAACACCCCGCTCACGCCTTTCAGCGGGTTCGAGCGCTCGATCTTCATCGCCACGCCCTTGCCTCGCGCGCTGATCTCAATCACCGACACATCCAGCCCGGGATCGGCAATCAGCACCGAGCGCGTGCGATCGAAGCCGATGCCTGCCAGGGCCACCGTAGCATGAGAATTGACATTGCGCGGGAACTGCGGACACACGGCGCGCGTGGGGCCGTCATAGAGGACCGTCGGCCGCGTGATCTCCGCTGCCTTGAATTGAGGCGCCGCGCTGAAATCCAGGTTCCGCGGGCTCTTCTTCATGACCATCGTCACTTCCTCCCAAACCTCCCGGCCCTCGAAGATGTTCTCCAGTCCCACGACCGCGCCATGAGGGATGAAGAGGCAGCGCCCGCTGGCGCGCGCGGTGTCCAGCAGCCGCCGCTCCAACGCCGCGTCCGCAAAAGCCGTCATCGAAAGCGGCATGTAGTCCGCCGCCTGCAGGAACATCCCGCCGTACTCCCGCGTGACGCCCGGATGCGCCATCTCGACTACCAGGTCCGGGCGGCGCGAACCAAAATCACGGATATCCTTCAGCGCCACGCCGGCGGGCAGCCCGGCCAGCCTTTCAGGAGCAAGGTCGTGCACGAACACAACCTCCAGCCCCAGTTCCGGCCGGGAACTCACCTGGTCATACACATAGCGGCCGACGTAACCCAATCCGATTAACCCAATCCTGGCTTTGTTCACGGGCGCCTATACTACGAAGAACCTCCGCGCCCAGCAGCAAGTATCCGCCGCCAGCGCAACTTTGTTAGTAGCGTAAGCCTCCGGCTTGCGACCGTCCCAACAATCCTCTGGATTGTTGCTGTGGCGCTTTGCGGGCGGCAACCCAGAGGGTTGCCGGGACGGGCGCAAGCCGGAGGCTTACGCTACTAGCCCGGGCCCGCAACTCGTCAATCGTAAATCGTAAATCGTAAATGTCAGCGTCCCCACGCCTCGAGCTGCAGCAGCCGTGCCTGGCCGTCCAGCGGCGCCACCTCGCTAATCACGATCCTGAACTTGTCCGTCTCCACGGGCCGGGCCAACTTATGCACGCGCGCCTTCACCACGCGCCGGGGGCATTCCCGCACCACCGGTTCCCAGCGCCGCTTGCGCTTGTCCCAGACCTCGATCATGTAATCCTGCACACCCCATT
>Ga0335069_10000718_pt1 | contig 53971 bp, 35 predicted proteins | sample Lox_Sample_11_FD_206714 | JGI IMG/M metagenome (GOLD analysis project Ga0335069, IMG submission 206714) | Soil microbial communities from Loxahatchee National Wildlife Refuge, Florida, United States - Lox_Sample_1.1 | ecosystem: Environmental > Terrestrial > Soil > Wetlands | place: USA... | reverse complement strand
TGAATGGGGGGATTGGCGGGGCGGGGTTTTTTCTGGTGGAGGGGATTGCGGGGGAGTGAGGGGGTCGGGGGCGGGTGCAATGTGTGATATGCGTGGACCGCGACGACGCAAGCGTTGGCGGTTGCACGTTTGTTGTGCGGGAGGTTGGGTTGGACCGGCGGGCGGGGGCGCGGGGTCAGCCGATTCCGCCGGCGAGGTCGGCGGATTCGATGCCTTTGCGGGCGAGGAGGACGGCTTCGGGGTTGTTGGCGAGGCGTGCGGCTTCTTTGCCGGCGATGATGTTGGCGCGGAGGAGTTCGACGAGGTGCTGGTCGAAGAGGCGCATGCCGTTTTCCTTGCCGGCGATGATTCTGGGGATGCCCAGGACGTTGCCTTCGGCGAGGAGTTTGCGGATGGGGGGCGTGGTGCGCATGACTTCGTTGACGGGGACGCGGCCTTGATTGTCGGCGGTTTTGGCGAGTCTTTGGCAGATGACGGCTTCGAGGCTGGCGGCGAGGTCGAGGAGGATGCGGGGGCGTTCGTCGGCGGGGAAGAAGGCGGTGAGGCGCTGGAGGGTTTGTGCGGCGGTGGTGGTGTGGAGGGTGGCGAAGACGGTGTGGCCGGTGTCGGCGGCCTGGAGAGCGGTTTCGACGGTTTCGCGGTCGCGCATTTCGCCGAGAAGGATGACGTCGGGGTTCTGGCGGAGGGCCTCTTTGAGGCTGGTGTTGAAGGAGGTGGCGTCGACGCCGATTTCGCGCTGGGAGATGAGGGATTTTTTGGAGGGGTGCATGAATTCGATGGGGTCTTCGACGGTGATGATGCGTTTGCGGTAGCCGGTGTTGATGACGTTGATCATGGCGGCGAGGGAGGTGGATTTGCCGCTGCCGGTGGCGCCGGTGACGAGGACGAGCCCGCGCGGGGCGAGGGCGATTTCGGTGAGGACGGCGGGGAGGCGGAGTTCTTCGACGGTGGGGATGTTGTTGGGGATGATGCGAAAGGCGCCGCACCATTCGCCTCTTTCGTAGTAGATGTTGACGCGGAAGCGGGCGACGCCGGGGACGACGTAGGCGAAATCGACGGAGCGGTTGGATTCGAGGCGTTTCAGGCGGTCTTCGTTGAGGACCGGGGCGAGGAGTTCGCGCATGTCGGGGCCGGAGATGGGGGGCATGTCGGCGGGGGCGATTTCGCCGTTGACGCGGAAACAGGGCGGGGAAGCGACCTGGAGGTGCAGATCGCTGGCATGCAATGAAGGCATGGCGGAGAGGAGTTTAACGATGTCCATGGTCCAGCTCCCGCAGATGAGAAGTGCGCCGAAGGCCCTGCGGCGGAATTGGGAAATTGGCATGTGAGTGTAGCAGAAATGGGCGGGAGGTGTTGCGAGGGCGGGCGGGGTGGGGCGGAGTTCCGGTTATGGGCGCGAGAGTTCGTGGTTAACGCCAAGGCGCCAAGACGCCAAGGAAGAGCGGGAGGGTGAGACTTTGAGTGGGTGAGTATCAATAAACGGGTTCGTGTTGGGGCCTTGTCATGAGCCGGCGAGGGCCGAGCGGTAGCATTTTCGGCCGGGGACGCATTTGTCGGGGTAGGCGTGTTGGCCGTCGGGGCCGATGGCCATCTGAGTGTGGTAGCACCAGCAGTAGCCGCTGGGATCAAGATAATCGTCGGCTTCTGCGGGAATCCTGTCGAGCATGTAGAATTTTTTGGACCGGAGTTCTCCGCAGAACTGGGTGAGCGGGACATTTTTCGCATGCACGGTTTGCCGCGGGTTCATAGGGCATTCTCCAGCGTAAAGCTCAGGCATTGAGTTGATTCAAGGCCCGGCGGATCAAGGTCTGGGTCAGGATCACTTTGTAGCCGTTCCTATCGAGGGGTGAGGCATCGGCAACGGCGAGGGTGGCGGCGTTTTTGATGGTGTCGCCATCGAGCTTTTTGCCGACGAGGGAGGCCGCGGCATCCTTGGCGACCCATGGGATGGGGGCGACGCCGCCGAGGGTGAGTCGGGCATCCTTGACCGTCTTGTCTGGCCCGAATTCGACGACGGCAGCGACGGAAGCCATGGCGAAATCGAGGGAGTCGCGTTCCTTGAATTTGACGTAGGTGGAACGCGCGGCGGTGGCGGGAATCTGGATTTCGGTGATGATCTCGCCGTCCTTGAGGACATTTTCGCGGCGGGGCGTTTCGGTCGGGAGGATGAAGAATGTTTCGAGCGGAATAGTACGCTGACCGTCTTTACCGGCGATGGTGACGGTGGCGCCGAGGGAGATGAGCATGGGGGCCATGTCGGAGGGGTGGACGATGAAGGAGGGCCCGCCGCCGAGGATCGCGTTGTACTTGTTGTCGCCGGAGGAGGCGAAGCACTCGGTGCCCCCCTTCTTGAGGCATTTGTAGTTTTCGAGGCGGAAGTACCAGCAGCGCGGGCGCTGGCAGAGATTACCGCCGAGAGTGCCGAGGTTGCGGATCTGTGGGGTGGCGATGGAGTAGGCGGCTTCGGAGAGGCCGGGGAAGCCTTTCTGGATGTCGGGGTTTTCGTGAATGGCAGTAAGGGTGGCGGTGGCGCCGATCTTAAGCCCCCCCTTGCCGTCGTCGGTAATGTGATCGAGCCCCTTGATGGTCTTGAGGTTGACGACGCGCGGGGGTCGCTCGATGTAGGCCTTCATGGTGGTGAGGAGGTCCTGTCCGCCGCCGAGAGCGCGGGGGGTCGTGTCGGAATCCATCTTGGGACTGGCGGGCGTGAGGAGCTTGACGGCTTCATCGACGCTGGTCGCGTTGGCCCATTCAAATGCTTTCATAGCGAGTTCCTCTCTGGAAACCCCGGCAAGCCGGGGGCTATATGCGGGATCAGGCTTTCATGAGGCCGTTGAGAATCTGGTCCGGGGTAATGGGGAGTTCGCGGATGCGCACGCCGCAGGCGTTGTAGACGGCGTTGGCGATGGCGCCGATACCGGGGATGTTGGCGGGCTCGGCGATGCCGATGACAACGTTGCGTTCATCGCCGTCGTCGATGACGGGGATGAGCTCGGGGATTTCCATGGTGCCGATGAGTTTGTAATCGTTGAAACCTGGATTGAGCATGACGCCGAGATCGGAGTCCATGAAGCGTGCTTCATAGAGGGCGCCGCCGATGGACTGGATCATGCCGCCGTTGATCTGGCTTTCAGCGGTGAGGCGGTTGAGGATGAGTCCGCCGTCCTGGACGTGGCACATCCTGACGACGCGGATGTGGCCGGTCTCGGTGTCGACTTCGACTTCGGCGAAGGAAGCGCCGTGGGCGCCGTTTCCGGAGAGGCCGGCTTTCCACTCGCCGCGGACGGAGAGACCGGCAGAGGGGACGGCCTTGCAGGCTTCCTCCCACTTGAGGGTCTTGCCGTTGCCGAAGACCTGGCGATTGCCGAGGGCGATCTGGTTGTAGTCGTCCGGTTTGAGGCCGAGGAGCGGGGCGACGCGCTTGGCGAGCTCGACACGGGCGTTGACGGCGGCGTCTTTGACGGCGGGTGCAAGGGAGGCGGCGGTGGTGGAACCACCGGAGGAGTTGGCGTTGCCGAAGGTGGATTCGCCGATTTCCTCAAGGACATCGTCGTAATTGAGTCCGAGTTCTTCAGCGACGATGCCGCGGACGTATCCGCGGGTGCCGGTGCCGAGGTCCTGGGTGCCGCTCTCGACGGTGACGCGACCATCGGAGTAGACGTTGACGGTGACGACGCACTGCCTGTGTCCGCCGCCGCCCCAGGCTCCGATGCCGCAGCCGAAGCCGCGTTTGAGGGGACCGCTGTCGGCGCCGGCCTTCATGTTGCGTTTGCTCCAGCCGATTCTTTCAGCGCCGACATCGAGCTGGCGATGCCAGGCCTCTTCGGTCGTGTTTTTCTTGCGGAACTCGATGGGGTCCATGTTGATCTTTTCAGCGAGTTCATCCATGAGGGATTCCATCGCGAAGCAGGCCTGGGGATGGCCGGGAGCGCGCATGGGGCAGGAGGCATCCTCGTTGGTGTAGATGTTGGTCTGGGTGGTGAAAACGGTTCCGGCCTTGTACTGGTAGGGCTGGGCGGCGAGGCCGGAGTTGCCGATGCCGCCCTGGGCGTGCTGCTCGGCCTTGAAGGCGACGAGTGTGCCATCCTTTTTGACGCCGGCCTTGAACTTCTGGAGGGAGCCGGGGCCGTTGCCGGAGGTGAGGAATTCGTCGCGGCGGGTGAGCATCATTTTGACGGGGGTCTTGGTCTGCTTCGAGAGGCGGATGGCCCAGAGGCCGGTGATGCCGGGGCCGAATTTGGAACCGAAACCACCGCCCATGTGGTGGACGACGGCCTTGACGTCGGCGACATCGAGGCCGAGTTCTCGCGCGGCTTCGTTTGGGATGGTAAAGGTGCCCTGGGTGGAAGCGTAGATGGTGGCGTTGTTGCCACCGCTGTAATCCACGACGACGCCGTGTGATTCGAGACAGCAATGATGCCAGATGCGGGTGCGGTATTCGGCTTCGATGACGGCATCGCAGCCCGCGAAGGCTTCATCGACAGCGGCTTCGTTGCCCCGGCTCTTGGGCCTGCCACCGGGGAAGAGCTTCACCCCGTCGGGCTTGAGCGCGTCATCGATCGTGACGACGTGCTTGAGGACATCATAATCGACGACGATGGCCTTGATGGCGTCCGCGGCAGCTTCGATGGTTTCCGCGGCGATGGCGGCGATGGGCTGGCCTTCGTACTTGATTTCGCCGGGAATGGTGAGGACAGCCCTGACGCCGGGGAGTTTCGTGGCGGCGGAGGTATCGATGCTTTTGATTCTGGCGTGGGCGTGGGGGGAGCCGAGGAACATGCCGTGAAGCATGCCGGGGACGCTAATGTCGTAGGTGTACTTGGCGGTGCCGGTGGTTTTCGCGGGGGCGTCCGGGCGGGGCACGCGCTGGTTGATGAATTTGTGTTTGTCCTTGGGTCCCCAGCTCAAGCCGCTGTCGGGAACCCAGCTTTCGATCATTTTTCCGGTGGGCTGGCCGTTGATGACTTCTTCGGCGACAACCTTGCGCATGCCCTTGTGATCGGCGGCGGCGCCTGCTGGCTGATTGGTTGTATCCGTGTCTGGCATGATTTGTGTCCTCTATTCGTCGGGCATTGGGTTGGGGAGACGCCTCGCTTCGCGTCGGCGGAAGCCGCCTAAAGGCGGAACTCCAACGCGTTGCGACGCCGCTACACTTTTTTGCCGGATTTGGCTGCGGATTCGACGGCCTGGAAAATGTGGGGGTACGTGCCGCAGCGGCAGAAGTTTCCTTTGCAGCCCTGCTTGATGTCTTCGAGCGTGGGATTGGAATTGGAGCGGAGGAGGGCGGTCGCCGAAACAACGAATCCCGAGGTGCAGAAGCCGCACATCATGGCGTCTTTTTCGCAGAAGGCGGCCTGGACGGGGTTCATGTTCTCGGGCGTGCCGAGGCCTTCGACGGTGGTAATGTCCCTGCCGACGGCATCCACGGCGAGGACGGAGCAGCCGTAGACGGGCTTGCCATCCATGAGGACGGTGCAGGCCCCGCAGGTGCCCACGTTGCAGACGAGCTTGGGGCCGGTGATGTCGAGCCGGTCGCGGAGGGCGCTGAGCAGGGTGGTGCGGGGTTCGACTTTGACGCGTTGATCTTTGCCGTTGATGTTGAGAAGGATCTCGACTTCGCCGCTGACGACGCCGGCGGGAAGACCGGCGGCTTCATCGGCTGGGGCGGCCTGGGAGACACGGTTGAGTAGGCCGTCGGCGACTACGGCAGCGGCACCCATTCCCTTGAGGAATCCGCGACGGCTCAAAGCCTCGGGCGGCTTTGTCTTGGGCGATTCAGAACCGGAGTTACCTGCCATTGATCCACTCCTTAGCCAATGGACCCGAGTGAAGTGCGTACATGAAAAGTGTACCACAGTCATGTTACCGCAGAGCTTTCAACGCGCCATGGTGAAATAAATTGCGATTGGGGAGGAATTTTTCCTTTTCCCCGGATGAGTATTTATTCCACGTGCCGGCGATGGATAGGGACGGTGGTGGGGGCGGGCGATTGGTTTTTGAGTTCGATGCGCGGGGACGACGGATAAATGGCCACGAAAGACACTAAAGACACGAAAGTGATTGAGGGTTAGAAGGAATTCCGCACCTGAATGACACCGCTGGCCGCAAGATCGTTCGCGGGGGAGCGTTTTTCCAACACCGCATTCGCGGCCATGTCTTGGGTTCCTTTGGAGTTTATACGCCATGTTGAAGAGTGCTGCCCCCGGTCTTTCCCGTCGCCAATGGCTCTCGCTTGCGGCGGTGCCTACGCTGGCAACTGCAATCCCGGCGTACGGTGCTGCGGCGGAATCCGTGGTTTCGTTATCGAGTTCGTCCGCGGCGGGGAACGACCTGGGCGCGCGCACCTACAACATCCGGGACTTTGGCGCGGTGGGGGATGGGAAGGCGAACGATACGCCGGCACTGCAGGCTGCGATTGATGCGTGCACGAAGGATGGGGGCGGAAAAGTGCTCGTGCCTGCGGGGGCGTTTCACATCGGGGCGACGCAGTTGAAGTCGAATGTGACGCTGTCCCTCGCGGCGGGGGCGACTCTGCTGGGGGCGGCGCATGCGGATGTGTATCACGAGGTGAACCAGATTCCGTTGTCGGGGGATTCGACGCTGGGGGATGGGAACTGGGCGCTGCTGTATGCGGTGGAGGCGCAGAACGTGACGGTGGAGGGGCCGGGGAAGATTGACGGCCAGGGGTTTCTGTTTCATTCGCCGGCGAGGGGGACGCCTTCGCCCGCGGGATTGAGCGGGAGCCATCGGCCGTACCATATTCTGGCCTATCGGTGCGAGAACCTGACGGTGCGGAATCTGACGCTGGTGGATTGCGCGTTCCATTCGATCCGGGTGATTCAGTCGCATGATGTGCTGATGGACGGGCTGCACATTCATTCGCGTGTGAACTCGAACAACGACGGGTTCCACTTCATTTCGTGCGAGCATGTGAACATCACGAACTGCAACCTGGAATGCCAGGATGATGCGTGTGCGCTCTTCGGGTCGTGCAGGTTCATCATGGTGACCAATTGTTCGTTTTCGACGCGGTGGTCGATTTTCCGGTTTGGCGGCGGAGTGGCGGAGAATGTGGTGGTCTCGAACTGCATCATCTGGGAATGCTATGGGTGTCCGTTCAAGCTGGCGTGCGGTCCGGGCGGGCGGCTGGAGAATATGTCCTTCTCGAACATCATTCTGAAGGAGGTGACGGGGCCGATCAATATCAGCGCGGGGCGGTATCGGCGGCGGAATAATGCGACGCAGCCCGCGGCGACGCAAGCGGCGGTTCTGGAAGCGGAGACGGAACCGGCATCGCAGCCCGCCACCCAGCCGCGGCCGCCGGCGGTGGTGCGGAATATTTCGTTCTCGAACATTCATGGGACGATCACGACGAATCCGCCGCAGTTGCGGGATACCAAGCATTTCAGCAATTACAATCCGGGAGAGAAGCTTTCGGCGATCGTGATCAACGCGGTGAACGATGCGATCGTGGAGAATATTTCGTTCGACAATATCCATTTGACGTTCGGCGGAGGCGGCACGGCGGAGATGGGGGCGCGGCGGGATGTTCCGCAGATTTCGGGGGAGTATTTTGCGCTGGGGCCGATACCTGCGTATGGGTTTTACGCGCGCAATGCAAAAGGGCTGACGTTGACCAATATCCGGCTGCAGGTGGCGAGTGCGGAACTCCGGCCGGCGATCATTCTGGAGAATGTGCATGATGCGGCGATTAGCGGATTGGCGGCGGCGGGGAATGAGGGGGCGGAATCGTTGATGCGCATGAGCAATTGTTCGGACATTCTGGTGACCTCTCCACGGACGTTGACCGCGGTGCCGCTGTTCCTGCAGATGGAGGGGGAGAAGATTGAGGCGATTACGATTGAGGGCGGAGATATTTCGAAGGCGGGGAAGGTGCTGAATGCTTCGGGCGGAGCGGAAGCATCCGTCGTGAAGCTCCGGATTTGATTGGACCCGCGATCTCGAAATCCAGATGGATTCTCATTCAGGCCACAGAAGTTCCGATGCGCTGACCAGGGGGGGCCGTCTTGTTTATCCGGTTGCGGCCCGGGTAGTATTTCATCACCGGCGCTAACGCTTATATCGACAATCGAGCACAGCCTCTGCGCAATGCGCGCGAGGCATGTTCCGAAAGGAATGTCATGGACGCGCTGACATCGGAAAAGCCTGCCACGTCCGACCACGGACCGACGCCGCCCGCATCCCCCCCTTTACCACCGCCTCCTGCTACGCCGGCGGCCCCATCCTTGCCGTCGAGCGCGCCGGCTCTTACCACTCCAGAGGCACATGCGAAGCCCCCCGCAAAGAAGCCAAAATCGCGTTGGCAGTTGTATCTGGTCCTCGCAATTGTGATCGGCGTTGCGTTGTACCTGGGGATCCCAGAAGCGATCAGCGCGTTTACAACCGTGTCGACGGATGATGCCTATGTGAGCGGGCATGTGACCTTTGTGGCGCCGCGGGTCTCCGGACAGGTGACGAAGGTGTATGTCGATGACAATAACCGCGTGCGCAAGGGGGATCTGCTGCTGCAACTGGACAAGGCGCCGTATCAGGCGCAGGCGGATATCGCGCAGGCGGCGGTGTCGGCGGCCGAGTCGGATCTCGTGGTAGCCGAGGCCCAGGCGCGCGGTCTGATTGGGCAGGCGCGTGCGGCGCGATACAGCCTGCAGCATGCGATTGAAGATGTGGACAACCAAATAGCCTTGCTGCGGGCTCGGGTGGCGACGGTGGAATCGAAGAGGGCTTCGCTGGTCAAGGCGCAGGGGGATTTTGACCGGGCGGTGCCGCTGGTCAGGACGGGGAATGTATCTCCCGACGAATTTGAGTCGCGCAAGGAAGCGCTGGCGGTGGCGAAAGCGCAGATCGATGAGGCATTGCAGGCGGTGTACGAGGTGCGGGTGTCGCTCGGGTTGCCCCCGAAGCCGGAGTCGGGGGATCTGACGGATGTGCCGCCGGATCTGGATCAGAGTTTTTCGTCGGTTCGGCAGGCGCAGGCGAATCTGGTACAGGCCGCCGCGCAGTTGGGGATCACGACGTCTTCGTACAGCCAGTCGCCAAAGGAGATGATCTCGGAGTTTTACCGGCGGGACCCGAGCGGCGACATCAACAAGATATACGAGCGGATACTGAAGGATGCGCCGAACATCAAGCAGGCGCAGGCCAAACTGCTGCAGGCGCAGCGCAACCTCGACCTCGCGCTGCTGAACCTTTCGTACACGGATGTGTACGCGGAGATCGACGGCGCGATTACGCGGCGCGAGGTGAATCCGGGCAACAATCTCGTCGCGGGGCAGGCGGTGATGGCGATCCGGTCGTTGGCGGACATCTGGGTTGATGCCAACTTCAAGGAGACCCAACTGGCGAAACTCCGCATCGGGCAGCCGGTGACCCTGAAGGTCGACATGTACGGCCGGCATCATGAATTCCAAGGTCGCATTTCGGGATTCACGATGGGGACCGGGTCGACGCTGGCGCTGCTGCCGGCGGAAAACGCAACGGGCAACTTTGTGAAAGTGGTGCAGCGGTTACCGGTCCGCATTGACCTTATCGATTACAACCCCGACGAGATGCCGCTGTTCATCGGAACGTCGGTAACGCCGTATGTGCATGTGAACGAGGCGCCAACGGGTCCCAATGCGGGCAGGATTCTGCAGCCGGATATTGCGGTGCCGAGCACCGCGCCGGCAACCAATCCGTGATCGGTGAAGCGCGTTCAACTTGAGTCTTCCGAGGCACTATGACCGCCGTTCCTCTGCAACCCGCTCCGGCCGCTTCGCCTGCGCGGCCGATCAATCCGTGGCTCGTCGCCGCGGCGGTGGTGATTCCGACCTTCATGGAAGTGCTGGACACCACGATCGCGAACGTGGCGCTACGCTACATTGCCGGCGGCCTCTCGGCGCCCGCAACCGATTCCGAATGGGTGATCACCTCCTACCTTGCGGCGAATGCGATCATCCTGCCGATCTCCGGCTGGATCTCCATGCGCCTTGGCCGGCGGAACTACTTTCTCCTTTCGATCCTTGTCTTCACCCTCGCATCCGCGCTCTGCGGAATGGCGGTGAGCCTCCCGATGCTGATTGGATGCCGGATTCTGCAGGGCCTCGCCGGCGGCGGTCTTCAACCCTCCAGCCAGGGAGTGCTGCTCGATGCATTTCCCGCCGAAAAGCAGGGGGCCGCCCAAACCTTGTTCGGTATCGCAGCGCTGCTCGCTCCCGTCGTCGGCCCGACGCTGGGCGGATACATCACGGACAATTACGGCTGGCGCTGGATTTTCTACCTGAATATTCCGGTGGGATTATTCGCCCTGTTCTACTGCAATCTTGTCGTGCGAGACCCGCAATACATCACCGATGCGCGCAGCAACGCGCACAAGCATCATCAACCTTTCGATACCCTGGGCCTCACGTTTCTCGCGATCACCATGTGCTCGTGGGAGATTCTTCTCTCGAAGGGGCAGGAATGGGACTGGTTTGGCGATCCGTTTTACCGTATCCACACGCTGGCGGCGCTCTTCGTGGGGTGCCTGACCGCCCTCATCATCCGCGAGCTTCGCATCGCCAATCCGCTGATCAATTTCCGCACGCTCAAAGACCGCAATTTCCGATCCGCCTGCATCCTCATCTTCTGTGCGTACGCCGTCCTGTACGCGAACACCGTTTCGCTTCCGGCGCTGCTGCAATCACTCTTTGGGTATGACGCCACCACCTCCGGACTGGTGCTGTCGCCTGCGGGGCTGTTTGCCGTGATGGTGCTCATTATTGTTGGCAGGCTGATGGGGATGGGGGTGGATGCGCGATACCTCATGGCGGCCGGGCTGGCCACCCTGGCGCTTGGCAATTTCTGGTTTTCCCGTTTGAACCTGGAGATCTCGCCATGGCAGGTGGTGTGGCCGCGCGTGGTGCTGATCGCGGGGCTGTCGATGATCTTCGCCCCCTTGAACGTTGCCGCCTTCCGGTACGTTCCGAGGAACCTGCGGCCGGCGGCGGTGGGGCTCCTGGCCCTCCTGCGCAACGAAGGGGGCAGCGTCGGAACCTCGATGGCCCAGACAATTCAGGAGCGGCGCGAACAGTTCCACGTCCTGCGCCTGAACGAGAACCTCGATGCGCTGAACCCCGCCGTCACCCAGTCCCTCCGGCAGGGACACACCTTCTTCTACCAGCAGACCGGCGACCCGCACAGCTCGCTGAACATAGCCTACGCGGTGCTGAAAAATGCACGGGACGCTCAGGCGGCCGCCCTGGCGTACTTCGACGTCTTCTGGTTCAGCGCGGCGGTCGCAATCTGCCTCACGCTGCTGGTGTTCCTGATGCGGCGAAGCTCCGCTGAAAAGGGCGAGCACATCGCCGCGGAGTGACGCCGCCGGATTACAGATTGAACTCCTTGGATTACGATCCACGTTTTCAGGAAGAATCACAAACCCCGGAACAGGGATCACCACCGCCCCATGCACATGTCCCCCGTCACCATCACGCTGCTGCTCTTCTCGCTCACCACCGCCCTTTCGCTGGGCGCGGTTCGTTTGAAGATTCCTTATCCCACGGCAATGGTGATCGCCGGTGTGCTGATCGGCGCCGCCGCCTGCTTCTTTCCAAAACTTGATTACCTTGCGATACGCCTCGACCCGCAGATTCTTTTCACCGCCATCCTCCCGCCGCTGCTCTATGCCGCCGCCTGGTTCACCTCGTGGAAGGGGTTCCGCGACAACCTGCGCCCCATCATCATGCTCGCCATCGGGTGCGTGCTGTTCACCACCTTCGGCATTGCTGCGATCGCGGTTGCGGTTATTCCGTCGTTCACGTGGCCGCTGGGATTCCTGCTGGGCGCGATCGTCTCGCCCCCGGACGCCGTCGCCGCCACGGCCGTCACCTCCCGCCTCCGCATTCCGAAACGCATCGTGACCATTCTGGATGGCGAATCGCTGGTGAACGATGCGTCGGCCCTGGTCATTTTCCGCTTCGCGCTCACTGCTGTCATGGGCGCTGGATTCTCCCTCTCTCATGCGCTGCTGGAGTTCCCTCTCGTGGCGATCGGCGGCATCGGCGTGGGCGTGGCCGTCGCGGCTATCCTCCACGAAATCCACAGACGCATCGAACAGCCTCTCATCGAAACCGCCATGACCCTCCTGACCCCCTACGCCGCCTACCTCCTCGCCGATGAACTCCACCTCTCCGGCGTCCTCTCCGTCGTCACCTGCGGCATCATCCTCTCCCGCCATTCCTCCCACTTCTTCTCCCCCACAACCCGCATCACCGCTTTCTCGTTCTGGAATGTTCTCACCTTCACGCTGAACGGGCTCGTATTCATCCTCATCGGCCTCCAACTGCCCCGCATCATCCACGGACTCGAAACCTCCGTCCTCGACGCGTCGCTCTTCGCCATCCTCGTCTGCATCGCCCTCATCGCCCTGCGATTCGCGTGGGTCATCCCCGCCACCTATCTGTCGCGCCTCATTCCCGCCGTGCGCCGAAAAGACCCGATCCCCCCATTCCGCCAGACCTTCCTGATCTCCTGGGTGGGCATGCGCGGGGTCGTCTCCCTCGCCGCCGCTCTCTCGCTTCCCGAAACACTTCCCAACGGCTCCGCATTCCCCGGCCGCGACCTCATCCTCTTCATCACGTTCGTCGTGATCCTCGTTACGCTCGTTCTGCAATCGCTCACGCTGCCGCAGATCATCCGCCTCCTGAATGTCGAAGTCGCCGACAACGACCGCTGCGATGAAGCCGAAGCCCGCCGCCGCGCCATGTTCGCAGCCCTCGATCGCCTCGAGACCGAGCCGCCGTCGCATGCCACTGACGCCCTCCGCTCGCACTACAGGCACCGTCTAGAACACCTGTCCGAATGCAAAGACCACGGAGAAACCGCCGACCCCGAAGCGCTTCTCTATCGCCAGCTCATGAAGGCCGAGCGCAAGACCATCGTCGATCTCCGCGACAAGGGCCACATTTCCGACGAGCTTCTCCGCAAACTGGAACGCGAACTCGATCTCGAAGAATCCCGCCTTCCGGACGAGGAGGATGCCCCGCAGGTCCATTGAATCTATCCGTTAACATAAAGGAGCCCGGCACATTGACCCTGTGCCGGGCTCCGTCGTTTTCCAAAACATCGCTCCCCCGCGCCCAATCCCATTATTTGGCCGCCGCCCGCGCCATCAACTTCTCATAATTCTTCGGCAACACCCAATTCACCCCGTCATGCGTCGCCGGCGGAAGCGTGTCCAGCACCTCATCCGTCTGTACTTCCGCAATGTTCGGCTTGCACACTTCCGTCAGCAGCGTCTTGGCCTTCTTCTCCAGGCTGTTCCGAAAATACACATGCAGCCGCCCCTGCGACACCGCCACAACCTTCCCAGGACCCCACTCCGGCCGACGTTCAACTTCGACGAGCATCCCGACGCTATATTCAGCTTTCGACATACCATTTCCTTTATGCGGGAAACCACTTCGTGCCAGAAGAGGAAGCGAAGAAGCTATCCTACCACAATTGAACCACAAAAGGATCAACCCCTCCAACGTATAATCGCATTCGCACCGATCGCCCGACCACCTCAAAATCTCTCCGCGTCCTCCGCAGGCTCGGCGATGAATGATCCGATGATCCGATTCGAGAGACATTCCCGTCGCGCAGCCCAGCGCCGAACCTGCTATGCTGACGGCGTATCGTCGCACGCCGGTGCTCCCGCACTTCGCGGGATCTCTCTCTCGCACAATGAATCTCGCGTCGCCAATTGCGCCCCCGCGCGCGTCCGCATTCCACGGACGAATCATCGAAAAGGAGTTCCACATGGGCAGAGGCGATCAACGTTCCCGCAAAGGCAAGACCTTCGCCGGCTCCTTCGGCAAACGCCGCCCCCGCGGTCACAACCGAAAAAAGAAGACGACTGAAAAGTCGTAACTGAGAAACCAGTAATCTCGCCGATCGGGTCGATGGATCGCTCACGACGCTCCACGCTCCTCCTACGCAATGGCTTATCCTGCGCCCATTCCCCACGAACACATTTGTGCGCGCACATATCTGACTTACAACCGCCCCCCAGACGCGACCCTCCCATAAACCGCCATCCACCCATTCATTACAACCATCACCAAAAACCAGATAACTGCAAACCAGATTGCCAATGACGTACACACCATGGCATTCTCCCCCCCCCCGGGCAGCCTTCCCCTGCCACCTACCCGACGCGCAGAACCACCAACTGCTGCCCCGCCGTCACCGGCTTCCCTTCCTTGCAGATCACCTTCTCCACCACCCCATCGCTGGGCGCCAGCACCGTAATCTCCATCTTCATCGCCTCGATGATCACCAGCACCTCGCCCGCCTTCACTTGCTTCCCCTCCGCTGCCGGCACCTTCCAGATGTTCCCCGAAATCCCCGCACTCACCGCCTCGCACCCCTCCGGCACCGATGACTCCTCGACGATCGCCCCCGCCTCGCCGTCCGTCTCCGACTGGTACGTCAACTGCCCGCTCACGCGCCACCGCTCGCGCTCCGCCTCAAACGCACCCTGCTGCGTTCTCTTGAACGCCGCAATGCTCGCCTGATTCTCCCGCAGAAACGCGTTGTACTTCCGCAGCGAGAAAGTCTCCTGCTCGATGCGCAATTTGAACTTCCCCTGCGGAAAATCCTCGCGCATCTGCAGCAGCTCCTCCGCCGACACCGGATAAAACCGAATCTGATCGAAGAACCGCAGCAACCACGGCGTGCCGGCCTCAAAATCCGCCGTCGTCCTGTGCGTGTTCCAGACCTGGATCGTCCGCCCCACGAACTGATATCCGCCCGGCCCCTCCATCCCGTAGATGCACATGTACGCCCCGCCGATGCCGACGGAATTCTCCGCCGTCCAAGTACGCGCCGGATTGTACTTCGTCGTCACCAGCCGATGCCGCGGATCCACCGGCGTCGCCACCGGCGCGCCGAGGTAAACGTCGCCTAGCCCCAGCGTCAGGTACGACGCGTTGAAAACAATCTCCTTCACCTGCTCGACCGACTCGAGCCCATTAATCCGGCGGATAAACTCGATATTCCACGGACACCACGGCGCATCGGGCCGCACCGACTTCATGTAAATGTCGATCGCCTTCCGCGTCGCCACATCGTCCCACGACAGCGGCATGTGCACGATGCGCGTCGGCACCTCGATATCCTCAACCCCCGGCAATTCCTCCTCCACCGCGAGCAACATCTCCATCAGCTTCTTCAGCGGCAACACCCGCGAATCATAATGAATGTGCAACGACCGAATCCCCGGCGTGAGATCAATGATGCCTTCGACCCGCTTCGCGCGCAGATGCTCCGTCAGCGCGTGGACGCGGAAGCGCAGGTTCAAGTCGAGGACCAGCGGGCCGTACTCGACCAGCAAATACTTGTCGCCGTCGAGACGGTAGACGACCTGCGGCCGAGCGGGCGTTTCGGGGAGAGTGTGGAGAATAGGGGAGAGATTGCCGATTGCCGATTGCCCAATGCCAATTGGAGTTGTGCCCGTGCCAATTGGCAATTGGCAATGGGCATTGGGCAATTGAAGCTTGGCGATGAAATCATCCTGCGCGCGTTCGAGGGCATTGGCTTCTTCGGGAGTGATGGGGATGAACTGCAGCGTGTCACCGGGCTTGAGCTGGCCTATTTTCCAGAGATCCGCCTGGATGATGGTGGCCGGGCAGACGAAGCCGCCGAGCGAGGGGCCGTCGGGGCCAAGGATAACGGGCATGTCGCCGGTGTAGTCGACCGTGCCGATGGCATAGGCGTTGTCGTGGATGTTCGAGGGGTGGAGTCCCGCCTCGCCGCCGTCGCGCCGCGCCCAGGTCGGTTTCGGGCCGACGAGCCGCACGCCGGTGCGATTTGAGTTGTAATGGATTTTCCACTGCGCGGAGAAGATAGCGTCGATGTCGTCCGGGGTGAAAAAGTCTGGTGCGCCGTGCGGTCCGTAGATGACCCGGACTTGCCAGGAATTCGTCAGTTGCGGAATGAGTTCACCGGGCAGGTCGCTGCCGGGTGTTGTCCCCGCCGGCCGCATGCCGATCACGTCTCCCGTGCGCAGCGTTCGCCCGGCGTGTCCGCCGAAGTTTCCGAGCGTGAATGTCGCCCGGCTGTTCAAGTATTTCGGCACGTCGAGGCCGTTCTGAATCGCGAGGTAGGTGCGGAACCCGGGACCTTTGATCTGGCCGATTCTCAGCGTCTGCCCCGCCTTGATCGCCACCGGGGTGAAATACGCCACCGGCAGCCCGTCGAGCGTGGCGGTCATGTGGGCGCCGGTGAGCGCGATGGTGGTATCCGCGTTGAACTTCAGGGTTGGCCCGGAGAGAGTGAATTCGAAACCCGCCGCATCGGCCGCGTTCCCGAGAATTCGATTGGCGAGGCGGAAGGAGAGATGATCCATCGGACCCGATGGCGGCACGCCGATGTCCCAATACCCGATGCGGCCGGGATAATCCTGCACCGTCGACTGCGGGCCGCCATCGAGCACATCAATCGTGCTCGGCTTGTATGTGAAGGAGTTGAGCAGGCCGGTGGAGACGTCGCCGGAGCGGAACCTGGGTTCGTCGAGGATCTGGCGGAGGTAGGCGAGGTTGGATTCGATGCCGTAAACCTGTGTTTCGCCGAGGGCTCGCTTGAGGTTTTCGATGGCGTCAGTGCGGTCCTTGCCTTTGACGATAATCTTGGCGATCAGCGGATCGTAGTACGGGCTGATTTCGGAACCGGCTTCGACCCAGGTTTCGTTGCGGGCGTTTTTGGAGAAGGTGACGGACGTGAGTTTGCCGGAGGAGGGCTGGAAGTTCTTGTTGGGGTCTTCGGCGTAGAGACGCACCTGGATGGAGGCGCCGTTTGGCTCACGGCGAATGGAGTCGAGCGGGGGGAGTTCTCCGGCGGCCTGTTTCACCATCCATTCGACGAGGTCGTAACGGGTCACTTCCTCGGTGACGGTGTGCTCCACCTGCAGCCGCGTGTTGACCTCGAGGAAGTAGGCAGCCTGCGTCGCGGTGTCGTAGATGAATTCGACGGTGCCGGCGGATTGATACTTCACCGCCTTGGCGAGACTGGTGGCGGCATCGAAAAGCGTTTTGCGAACGGCATCAGTGATATTGGGCGCCGGGGTTTCTTCGATCACCTTCTGGTTGCGCCGCTGGACGGAGCAGTCGCGCTCGCCCAGGGCGATCACGTTGCCTTTGCCGTCGCCGAAGATCTGGACCTCGATATGGCGGCCGACGGCGACAAATTTTTCGAGGTAGATGCCGGTCTCTTTGAAGTTGGCCTTGGAGAGACGCTCGACGACGGCGAGTTGATCGGCGAGTTCCTCGGGCTTGCGGCAGACGCGCATGCCGATGCCCCCCCCACCGGCGGTCGCTTTGAGCATCACGGGGTAGCCGATCTTTTCCGCTTCCAGTTTTGCGTGTTCGAGATCGTCGACGAGGCCGGAGCCGGGAAGCATGGGAACGCCGTTGTTTTTGGCGAGTTCGCGGGCGGTGTGCTTGAGGCCGAAGGCGCGCATCTGGTCGCCGGTGGGTCCGATGAAGGTGATGCCAGCATCGCGGCAGGCGTCGGCGAAGGTGGGATTTTCGGAGAGGAAGCCGTAGCCGGGGTGAATGGCTTGAGCTCCGGTTTTCTTCGCGGCGTCGAGAATCTTGTCGATTCGCAAGTAGCTTTCGGCCGCTGCGGCGGGACCGATGTGCACGGCCTCATCCGCCTGGGCGACATGGGCAGCATGGGCGTCGGGGTCCGAAAACACGGCGACGGATTTGATGCCCATCTTCTTGAGGGTGCGGATGACGCGGCAGGCGATTTCGCCGCGGTTGGCGATCAGGACTTTGGAGAACATTTTTGCTCAATCCTTATCAGGGCAGAGAGACGGCGCTGGGCATTGTGGTCAACGTTGCCCTTCGGGCGTGCGGGCAGGATGCCCGCGTTACGGCTCGGTGATGATGACGCGCACCGGCGTGGGGTTGAAGCCGTTGCACGGATTGTTCATCTGCGGACAGTTGCTGATGACGAGGAGTGTGTCCATGTTGGCGAGGAGGTCGAGGTACTTGCCGGGGGCGGAGATGCCGTCGACGATTCCGAGCGCGCCGTCGGCTTCGACGGGGACGTTCATGAACCAGTTGATGTTGGAGACCATGTCGCGCTTGCCGAGGTTGTGCTGGCCGAGCTCGTAGACGAAGTTTTCCACGCAGGCGTGCTGGTGCTTGGTGAAGAAGCCGTAGCGGAGCGTGTTGGATTCGCAGGAGCAGGCGCCGCCGATGGTGTCGTGCCGGCCGAGGGTGTCGGCGGTGATGGTCATCATCGGGTTGCCTTCGTTGGACATGAGGACGGAACCGGTGGTGAGGAAGATGTTTTTCTGTGCGGTGATGGTGTCCTGGGCGCTGTAGCGTTCGGCGGGGTCGTGGGCGTTGTAGAGGAGGCAATCGCCGGACTGATTGCCGCCGACGTCGATGATGCGGGCGGTCTGGCCTTTCTTCACGACGCGCGACCAGGACGCGCGGGCCGGGATGGTGAAATCGTAGATGACTTTGCCCTGGACTTTGGAAGCTTCTTCGAGAGCGGTGGTCATGATTGATCTCGTTTTCTCTAAAACCACAGTGCACGCGGAGAGCACGGCGACCGGTAAATGAGCCACGAAAAACACAAAAGACACGAAACGTGGATCATGTGTTGTAGTAGTCCTCGGTGTTGAGGAAGGCTCTGGTTGCTTCGGGGGTGCTGTTGCGGATCGGATCGCTCGGCGCGGCGATCGGGCCGCGCCAGGCGGTGAGGCGCACCGGCGTTGCCGTGTACTTCGGGCGGGGGTCAAGCACGTGCGGCGCATTGACCGCGACGAGCAGCAGATTCATTTCAGCGCGAAGTTCGAGGCAGTCGCCCGGCTTGCTGGAGTTCTGATTGAAGGCCAGCGAGCCGTCGTCGTTCACTTTGACGGCTTTGAACAAATTGATCGTCGGGGCGATGTCTTTTTTGCCGAGGCCGAATTTCTGCAGGGCGATGAGGAAGCGGTCGCGGGCGTTGGGGTATGGGGAGTAGTTGGCGCCGATGCCGTATTTGGCGGCGTTTTGCTTTTCGTTCGAGGCGCCGCAGAGTGTGTCGTGGTTTCCGCAGGTGTCGTCGGTAATGCTGGCCATGACGCGGCCCATGTCGGAGAGCAGAAGCTTGCCTTTGCCGAGGTAGGCGTTCCATTGCACCTTGCAGGTGTCGGCGACGTTGAGGCGCTCGACCGGGTGATCGGCGTTGAGGAGCAGCAGCGCGATGCAGCCGTCGCCTTCGAGATTGGTGATGCGGATGCGGGAGCCGCGTTTGAGCGTGCGGCCGGCGTACTCTCCGGCGTCGAGCGTTTCATCCCACAGCACGTCTGCCGCCGTTACGCCGATGGGGAGATCCTTCGCATTGCCTGCAGGAATCGTGGGCATGGCGCGGATGACGGTGTTGGCCATCGATCTGGCGTGGTCGCGGGATTTGCCGGGGGTTGAGAGGTCGGGCATGACTTTACTCCAGTGACGATAACAAAGTCACAGAATGGAAACGCCGGGTGCGAGCTATTGAAGCGATTTAAGGTAATTTCGCCAGCCGCCGAGTGCGGTGATCTCCGCAGCGCCGGCGATGGCGTAGGGCTCGACGAGAAAGCCCTTCACCTTCTCGCCGTCCTCGAGTTCGAGCGTGCCGATGCACATCGGCGGTGGCACCAATTCCATGAAGGTGGCGAAATCGAGCGGCGCGAGGTCCCAGACTTCCACCTCGATGCTGCCGGCGTTGGACTCGCGCGTGCGGACGAGGCCGGGCTTTGGGGGCGTGGTGTTGGCGAGGGCGTAGAGCTTATAAGCGGGTGCGGTGCGAGTGGTGCGCAGGAGTTTGGCGTTACGTTCGGTGAGCTGCTTGTTAAGCGGCTGGCCGCTGAGATGGGCGCCGACGACGGCGAGCTTCATCAGGAAATCCTTTCGGCGAGAGCGTGGAAGGCGGACCCAATGTGCAGGAGTCGTTTTTCGCTGAACGCGGGGGCCAGGAAGGTGATGCCCATCGGGAGGCCGCTGGAGAGGAGACCGTTGGGGACGGCGACGGCGGAGAGGTCGAGGAGGTTGACGAAGTTGGTGTAGTAGCCGAGGTTCTTGTTGAGTTGGAGGGGGTTGGCATCGACTTCGGCGATTTTGTAGATGGTGCCGGTGGTGGGGAGGAGCATGATGTCCATTTCCTGCCATTGGGCGTCGGCATCGCGGCGGAGTGCGGCGAGCTGGACCTGGGCGCTGAAGACGTCGGCGGCGGTGTAGCGGGTGGCGCCGGAGAGGATCGCGCGGAGTTCTGGGCGGAGGGCGTCGGGATTTTCGTGCAGGAGTTTGCCGGCGGCGAGAAGGCGTTCCGCCACCCAGGGGCCTTCGTAGAGGAGGGCGGCGGTTTTGGCAAAGGGGGTGTAGTCGATTTCGGTGATTGTGGCGCCGAGTTGTTTGGTGCGGGTGATGGCTTGTTGGAAAAGGTCGGCGGCTTCCTGGTTGCCGAAGAATTCGAGCTGAGCGGCAGCAGGGATTCCCACGCGCAACCCCACGCCGAAGGATTCACATCCGTCGGTCTTTGGATCAGAGCGCGAGAGAGGATCCAGGGGATCAAATCCCGCGGCGATTGAGAGGACCTGTTCCGCTTCTTCGCACGTCTTGCTGAAGATCGAGACGCAATCGAGAGTGCGGCAGGCGGGAACGACGCCGGTGGTGCTGAGGAGTCCGCGCGTGGGTTTCAGGCCGACGAGGTTGTTGAAGGAGGCGGGGACGCGACCGGAACCCGCCGTATCGGTGCCGAGCGAGAAAGAGACGAGATCGCCGGCGACAGCGACCGCGGAACCGGCGCTGGAGCCGCCGGAGATGTACTCGGGCTTGATGGCGTTTTGGCAGGCCCCGTAGGGCGAGCGCGTGCCGACGAGGCCGGTGGCGAACTGGTCGAGGTTGGTTTTGCCGACGACGATCGCGCCGGCGTCGCAGAGTCTCTCCACGACGGTGGCGGAACGGTCGGGGGTGTAGGCAAACGCGGGACAGGCGGCGGTCGTCGGAATGCCGGCGACGTCGATGTTGTCTTTCACCGCGAAGGGGACGCCGAAGAGGGGCAGCGGCTTTCCTGCCTTGCGGTTTGCTTCGAGGCGAAGGAGTTGCTGCTCGATTTGTTCGGCGCTGAGAACGGTGATCCAGACGCCTTTGCGATCGTATGACGCGATGCGCGACATGACGCATGCGAACACTTCGCGCGGCGTATGTTCGCCGGATTGGTAGCTGTTCATGAGCGCAGTGATATTCAGAACGTCCCTCGCTTCCGCCAGCATCTTACAACACCTCGTCCGCGAGAGCATCGACGCGGGCAATCGGGAAGCGATCCTCCTCTTCCTTTTGATCGGGCTTGTGAATGAGGTCTTCGAGACGCTTCTTCACAGCGAGAAAACGGGGTTCTAGCAGTTGCTCAGCGCGGCGCGGATGTTCGATGGGCACGTCGATGATTTCCTGCACCCGGCCGGGATGAGCGTCGAGCACGACGATGCGATCGGCGAGGTAGATCGCTTCGTCGAGATCGTGCGTGATGAAGAGAATGGTGATGTCGACGTTCTGCCAGATCTGCAGCAGGTAGGACTGCATCGTGCAGCGGGTCTGGGCGTCGAGGGCGCCGAAGGGTTCGTCCATGAGGAGTATGCGAGGCTTGTTGGCCAGGGCGCGGGCGATAGCGACGCGCTGCTTCATGCCGCCGGAGAGCTGCGAAGGGTAGTGGTTGTAGAACTTGGTGAGGCCGACCATTTTGATCCAGCGCATCGCTTCGCGTTCGGCGTTCATGTGGGACATGCCGGTGCGGAGGAGGCCGAACATGACGTTGTGTTTGACGGTGAGCCAGGGAAAGAGGGTGTAGGTCTGGAAGACCATGCCCCGTTCGGGGCCGGGTCCGTGGACGGGCTTGTCGTCGAGGAGGATCTGGCCGGTGCTGGGGGTTTCGAGGCCGGCGAGCATGCGGATGAGGGTGGACTTGCCGCAACCGGAGCGGCCGATGACGCAGGTGAACTCGCGCTTGCGGATGGTGAAGTTGATATCGCGGAGCGCTTCGACGGGGCCGCGGCGGGAATCGAACGTCTTACCCAGATGCTCCACTTTCAGCACGACGTCGCGCTTGGCGATGCGCTCGAATCGTGCGGCGATGGCCGGTGGTTTTTCGAGATAATCGGGCAGTTCAAGCTCTGGCATGCGAAAGCTCCGGAGAAACAGCGATCAAGGGAGCAATGGGGGCGGAGGCTTCGGTGACGACTTCGGCGACGATGGTCAGGGGCTTGTCGGGGCCGGACGTCGGCGTGGGGGCGTCATCATCGGAAGAGACGCGGCGCACTTCGCCGGGCGTCTTGAACAGGTAGCCAAAAAAGCGGGCGACGACGTTGCTCGCCTGGTTTTGCCAGGGGAAGAGGACCGTGCCGATGAGGCCGAGGAACTGATCGGTGACGAAGCCGATGATGCCGATCATGATGACGGCTGCGTACACGTTTTCGAAATGAAAGTGGCGGCCGTTGTTGTAGATGAAGCGGGTGATGCCGGACATCGAACCGATCAATTCGCCGATGATCAGGTAGGTCCAGGCCCACCCCAGGAGTATTCGCATGTCGTTGTAAAGGTTCGGGAGAATGCCCGGGATGATGACCTTGGTCACCAGCGAAAACTTCTTTGCGCCGAGCGTTTGAGCGGCCTCGAGCAGCGATCCGTCGAGGAGCCGCGTGGTGTTCGCGATCACCAGCACCATCTGAAAGAATGTGCCGATGAAAATGATCGCAATTTTCGGTTGCTGCTCGATGCCCAGGATCGCAACGCAGAGCGCCCCGAACGCCGGCGCAGGCATGTAGCGGATGAAATCGACGAATGGCTCCATCAGCAGTGAGAAGAGGCGAAACGTCCCGCAGATGACGCCGAGAGGTATGCCGATGATCGCCGAGAGAAAGAAACCCCAGAAGATGACCTTGATTGAGCTGATCAGTTCCTGGTGCAGCCACGGATCGCCGCGGTTAAAGGGAGCGATCTGGAACGCCTTGACGAACGCCTTTGCCACCGCATCCGGAGCCGGCAGAAAAATCGGGTTGGAGGGCTCGCCGGTCGCCATCGTCTTGTGGTCGGACACGAGCTGCTCGTTGGCGACTTTGAAGTCCGCCTTGTCAACGAGATCCCCCACCTGGTAATACGAGTCCCCCGCCTTCACGACGCGCATCTGCGGATGCCAGATCCACGGCACATAGCTGACGAGACACCATATCCCCAGCGGCAGCAGGAACGCGCAGATTTTGAGGAAGAGACTCCGACCTGCCGGGAAGTCTTTACGAATGGCGAGCCAGGAGACACGTGAAGGCACAGCGGTACGTCCTTAATTGGAAGATCGGGGCCGGGCTTCAAGAGACCGGAGCGGGCTATGTGTTGAGCCCGCCCCGGTTCGTTCGATTTTGCACGCCGCATCGTGATCGCGTTTGTCCCGCTCAGGGTTTGAGTGCTTTGACGAAGCTGGGATCGATGTAGCCGTCGTTGAACTGGAGTTTGTTGCTCTTGTAGACGCCGTGGTCGAGGTTGAACTTGTCCACGATTTTCGAGCTGCCGTAGATGGAGTCGAGACCGTCGCCGGGCATCAAGGCCTTGAGGTCCATGTCGAGGTCGTGCAGCTTGGTGCCGGAGAGGAACGCCTTGTACTGTTCGGGGGTGAGGCCGTCGCGGGCGGCCATGATTTTCACGGCATCATCTTGCGTGGCGGGATCGTTGATGTAGGCCACACACTTGAACCAGATTTTGACGACCTTGGCCCATTCGTCCTTGTGCGCGGCGAGGTTATCGCGGCTGACGTAGAGGCCGTCGTAAATCAGGCCGGGCAGATCCTTTGAAGAGAAGATGGTGGTGGAGCCGGGGACCTGGCGAAGAGCGTTGCCGGAGTTGGGCTGCCAGGCGGCGATGGCATCGACGCCCTTGCTTTGGAGGGCCTGCGGAGTTTCCGTGGTGGCCATGCCTTTGAGCGTGACGTCGGCATCCGTAAGGCCGCTCTTCTCCAAGGCTTTGAGAAGCAGCAGGTGATCGACAAGGCCGAGTTCGACGCCGATCTTCTTGCCCTTGAGGTCGGCGACGGAGCTGATCCCCGGGCGGGCGACGATCATGTCGTTGCCGTTGGAATAGTCATTGATGACGATGCAGGTGGAGGGCTTGCCGGCTTCACCGACGCCAAGGGCATCGCCGTTGGTCACGCAGATCGCATCGACTTTGCCCGCGGAGAAGGCATCAAGACTGGGGGCGTAGTCGAACCATTTGAATTCGACATCAACGCCGGCATCTTTGAACCACCCCTTCTGCACGGCCACTTCCCAGGCGACCCAGCCGGGCCAGTCGCTGTAACCGATCTTCAGTGGTTCGGCGGCGCGGGTCGCGCCGGTGAAGAGCCCAAACACTGCCGCGCCAATGAGTACGGCGATTTTTGCACTGCGGGAAGCGAACATCAAATTCCTCCAAAAAGGATCGGGCATCCGCGTCGGCGGAGTATCCTGAACATCAATGTGAAATCCCGTCCTCTTCCGCCACAGAAGAAGGTGGGAAGGCATTCAGCCGCTCTGGACTCTGCGCGATTTCGCGTCAGGCGATGAGAACTTCGTGAGAGTTCGTTCAGATTGATGCAATCGCAATGCCAACTGCCGCAATCATGGGCGGCCGCACAAAAAGCGGTTACCGGCATGCGAATGCGTTCAAATTCCCAAGGGCGACTGCTTAATTAACAAGCAGCCAAATTCTGAATGCTGGGTGCGTGCTCGAAACGTGCGCATCGTCACCTCCCGCGGCCCCTGCAAGTTAATCTCGCCGTCGCCGTTCTTCCGATCATTCGTAGTAGATCTCCCGGCGGTCATGGCAGGTGACAACCATTTATAGAAAGGAACACGTAATGAGGCTTCAATCCGTAGTTTGCGCGGCGACGGTCGCGATAACCGCATCCATGGGTTTCGCACAAACGGCCGCGCCCGATCATCCCTACAGCGTCGTGAAGGCCGAGAAGGTTGGCGGCGAAGGGGGCTTCGATTACGTCTACGCCGATTCCAATGGCCGCAAGCTGTACATCCCGCGCGGCAATCGCGTCACAGTGTTCGACCTCGATACGCTAAAGCCTGCGGGCGAGATTCCCAACACCAATGGCGTACACGGGGCGGCGGTTGATCCGAAGTCCGCACATGGCTTCTGCAGCAGCAAGCCGGTGGTGATGTGGGATACCAAAACGCTCGAGGCAATCAAGAGCATAGATGTGCAGGGAAATCCGGATGGCATCCTGTTCGAGCCGGCGACGGAACATGTTTTTGTTCTGAGCCACCGCGCGCCGAACGTGACGGTGATCAACGCGGCGGACGGCGCCGTTGTCGGAACGATTGATCTCGGCGGCGCGCCGGAACAGGCGGTGAGCGATGGCGCGGGGCATGTGTACATCGATCTTGAAGACAAGGACCAGGTCGCAGTCGTCGACGCGAATACGCTCAAAGTGACTGCGCATTACGATCTGGGCGGGAAAGGCGGCGGACCGGCAGGACTCGGACTCGATGCGAAGAATCACATTCTCTTTGCATTCTGCCACAATCCGGCGACATGCGTGATTTTGAACGCCGACGACGGGAATATCCTGGAGACGCTGCAGATCGGAAAGGGCGTCGACGGGGGAGGCTTCAACCCGAACACGATGGAAGCGTTCAGTTCGCAGGGAGACGGGACGCTCACGATCATCAAGGAAAAGAGCCCAACGGATTTTGCAGTGGAGCAGAACGTCGAGACGAAACCTGGTGCAAAGACCTGCACGCTGGATTCCAAAACCAATCAGTTTTATCTGATCACCGCAGAGCGAGCGCCGGCGGCGACGCAGCCGGGAGGAACGGCAACCCGAGCGGCTCAAGGGCCGGGTGGTGGCCCGGGAGGACGCCGCGGCGGGAGGTGGTTGCCGGGCTCATTCACCATTCTTGTGGTCGGCAAGTAGATCTTTCCCGTTCTGGCGGAAGTGAAAAGCGGCGGGTCATGAGCGAGGGCCCGCCGCTCTGTTTTTTTTGCATCACGCTTTCGCGTTCTATCAGGCCCTGCGACGACGGCTCAGCATGGCCACGGCGCCCAGCCCCGGCACCGCCAGCGAGGCTGGTTCCGGCGTGCTGATCGCGGCGGATGCACTGGCCAAGATCGGCTGATCCGACGCTTTCGGATTCGACAACCCGAAGTTGTTCAGCACTCCCGACAGGTCCGTCAGGTCAATCGTCGGAGCACCGTCGAAGTTGCCGGAGGTCCAGGCCAGGGTCGCGGTGCCGAAGTTGTTCAGTACCGTCGAGAGGTCCGCCAGGTCCACGTGGCCGTCGATGTTCGCGTCGCCGAGCAGCTCCGCGCCGACCAGGATCGAGCTGGAATCGACCGCAACGCCGCCAAACGACGTCTTGTTCACTACCGCGTTGTCGACCACGGCGATGGCGAAGTTCGCGGCCAGGGTCGAAGAGGTGAAGATGCCGCTGGTGTGATTCTTACCGAAGGCGACCTGGTCGCGGATGCGGGAGAGGTCCGAGGACTTGTTGGCGACGCTCGATTCGAGAATGAACCTGCTGGTGGTCAGGTCGAGCCCGCTGCTCCAGGCGCCGGTTCCGCCCGTGAGTTTTAGAGCGGCGGTCTTGCTTGTGCCGTGGATCTGGAGGTTGGCGTTGGCGTTGACGGTGCCGATGTTGAAGCTGCCGACGAAGAGAGCCGTGCTGATGGTCATCGCGGCGTTGGTGCCGCCGTCGTTGATCGCGCCGGCATAGCTGCCGCCGCCGGAGACGGTGAGGTTGGTCGTGTTGAGGTTCACCACTGCGCCTGCGGCGGCGCCGTTGAGGCTGGCGATCGTGCAGGCCGAATTGTTGAAGTTCACGGTGCCGTTGTTCGTCAGATCGGGCGTCGAGGTAATGTTCCCGCCCGCAAGCACTGCAAAGGTCGCCCCGGAACTCACCAATACGTTGCCGCTGGCGATCGAGCCGGAGGACGCGATATCCAGCTCGCCCGCGGAGACCGTCGTTGATCCGCTGTAGGTGTTCCCGACAGTGAGGATGAGCGTCCCGACCCCCGCTTGCTCGACGGTACCGTTCGCTCCGCCTGCAATCACGTTGCTCACGCTTACCGTATCGCTCCGATTGAACCGCAGCGTCCCCCCGATCACCGTCGCCGTCCCCGTTCCCAGCGTGCCGGTATTCGCCCCCGACCCCACCTGCAGCACGCCGCTCGTCACGGTCGTCTGCCCGTAACCGTAGGTGCCGTTGTTCGTTCCCTCGAGAATCAACGTTCCCGCGCCGTCCATCGTGAGACCAGCCCCGTTGATCCCGTCCGCAACCGTCGTCCCTCCCGTCGTCGCGCTGATCTTCCCGAGATTCATCAGCGTAAACGTATGACCGCTCCCCGGCATGTTGATGTTGTCAACATTGGCCCGATACCCCGCAGCACTGTTCCCGCTCGCGCCGATCGCATGCTGATTCATATTCAGCGTGCCGCCGTTGAAATTGATGGTCGAATTCGCGGTGCCGCTCGCATTGCTGCCGGCGATGACAACATCAATGGATGAAGTGAAATTCGCCAGCCCACCGTTGAGATTCAATACGCTCGTCTGCGGGTTCGTGGTGTCGTACGTATTGTCGATGATGTCGAATGCCGACGTCACGTTGAGGGTTCCTCCGCCGATGGTCAGGTTGGCGTTGGCTTTGCCGTGGGGGTTCGACACCTTGGACATAAGAACCGTCTGAACATTGAACGTCCCGGCATCGAAGTTAACGGTCGCATTATTCACACCGTTAAAGTTCGTGAGATCGTTCTGCGCAATCACCAGCGTATTCAGATTCAGGTTCGCAGCATGTCCTGCGAGGTTCAACGCCGACGTGAGGCTCGCGCTCGTGCTGTTCGCTTCGCCGACGCCCACCGTGACATTTGCCAGCGCGGCGCCCCCGTTGATCCCCAGGATCGACACCTGCCCGCCCGGCCCCGCGAAATCCAGCGTTCCGCTCACGCCGCGTCCGATCGTCATGTTCGCAGTCTGAATCGTGTTGCTGCCCCCGCCCAGATGCAGCGCGTCATTGTTCAACCCGGCGCTGTTCGCAAAATTCCCGACGTTGACGGTCACTGCGTTGATCGTATTGTTCGTATTCGCCAGCGTCAGCGTCGCGTTCGTCCGATTTCCAGTCCCCAGGTTCAGGCTGCCAGTCGCCGCGTTCAGGCTGAAATTCGCCAGGCCGCTCAGGTCCATGCTCGTGTTCGTGGCTGTGCCCGAGCCCGTGTTGTTCGAACTCCCGAGAGACAAACTCGACGTAAACGACAACGCGCCGCCCGTTACATTCAGTGATGTCGTGACATTCGCCGTCGATGCACCCCCGATCGTGCTCGACGCTCCAAATGTAACCGCCGCGCCCGTTCCGATCGCCAACGTATCCGCCACCCCGTTCGTCGTGCTCGCCAAGCCGCCACTCACCGTTGCCCCGCTGTTGAACACCATGATGCTGTTGCCCGTGCCCGAGTACGCCATACTTCCGGCCGCCACCGGCAAATTAAACGTCTGCACGTTCCCGTTCGCCGAATGATCCCCAAGGCTCCCGGTGATGTTCAAATTCACCGCGCTCCCTCCCACACTGAACGTGAACGCCGACGCCGCCCCGGCTACATCCGCAGGCCCTCCAAATGCCAGCGACACGATGGAAGCGGGATCATCATCCGTGAGCAGTCCAGTCGCCCCGATCGTCGATCCAAAGAAAATGACATCCCCCGTCGCCGGCGCCGTTGAGTTGGACCAGTTATTTCCCGAGCTCCAAAGTCCGTCGTTCGCGCCCCCAGTCCATGTCAGCGTCGCCCCAGTCACCGACCCAGGAACCCATAACGCCGCCGGCGCCACCGCCAGCACCATCAAAACAGAACGCCGCTTCAGCGATGTCATCCCACGTTCGTACCGCGCATGGTGGCTCCTCCCAGAAGCTTTCATTCTTTCTCCTCATGGCAGAACGCCATCCCGGTTTTCTAAACGGACGAAAACCACAAACTCGCAACATATTGAAAGGGAAACCTTGGATCTATCGCTGCCGAGACTTCCCATCTTCTCCCCGGAAAGTGCCCCAGATAGAACCTCTGGATAGAACCTCTGGCCTTCGAGATGGCACTTGCCGCTAAAAAATGACGAAAGACGCCGAAATCTACTCCAAATCCGCACTCAGTCAAAAACTTTTTTCCCATTTCTTCACGAGGAGAGGGAAACCTCAATTTGAACTCCGGTCCCTTTGGCTTATGCAGTTCTGCCCTCAGGCGGCCATCCGCTGATGCCCAACGGTGCGTTACTTCAACCGCTCCCCCAGCTTCTCATACACCACCGCGCACGCCCGTATCCCCGCGTAATACTGCTCCAAATCCATCTTCTCGTTCGGCGCGTGAATGCAATCGTCCGGCAGCCCGAACCCCATCAACACCGTATCCACCCCCAACTCCTCCTTGAACCACGCCACCACCGGTATGCTCCCCCCATCCCGATGAAACACCGGCTTCTTCCCAAACGCCACCTCCATCGCCTCCGCCGCCGCACTCATCGCCGGCGAATCGATCGGCGTTATCGCCGGCGGACTCCCCTTCAACCGATACACCAGCTCAAACTCCACCTCCTTCGGCGTGATCTCCTTTATATACTTCACCAACGCATCCCCAATCCGCTCCGGATCCTGCCCCGGCACCAATCGGCACGTGATCTTCACGCTCGCACGGTTCGGCAACACCGTCTTGCTCCCCGTCCCCTGATACCCGCTCGTCAACCCATTCACCTCCAGCGTCGGCCGCGCCCACTTCCGCTCCAGCGCCGAATATCCTGCTTCCCCATACAAACCTCGGGAGGGATTTCCTGGCGCAAACCCCAATTCCCGCCGATATTCCTCCTCTGAAAACGGCAACCCCTTCCACATCTCCCGCTCCTTCTCCGTCACCTCAGGAATCCCATCATAAAACCCCGGCACCGTCACCCGCCCCTTCTCATCATGCAGCTTCGCCACCACCTCGCACAGCGCATGCGCCGGATTCACCACCGCCCCGCCATACAACCCCGAATGAAGATCCGTCTTCGCACCCTTCAGCGCAAACTCGACCGCCACCAATCCCCTAAGTCCATAAGTAATCGAAGGCACGCCTTTCGCAAAAATATGCGAATCCGAAATAAGCAGCACTTTGGCCGTCTTCAAAAACTCCTTTTTCGCCCGCACAACCTCCAGCAGATGCTGCGACCCCACTTCTTCTTCGCCTTCCAGGAGCACGGTGATGCGGCAGGGGAAACCCTCGTTGATTTCCTTCCACGCCGTCAGCGCAGCCAGGTGGCAATGCACCTGCCCCTTGTCATCCGACGCCCCGCGTGCAAAAATCTTTCCGTCCCTCACCGTCGCCTGAAACGGAGGCGTCTCCCACAACTCCAGCGGCTCCGCCGGCTGCACATCGTAATGCCCATAAATCAAAACATGGGGAGCATCCTTCGGCGCGCGATTCTCCGGCGTCGTCGCCAGCACGCACGGATTCCCCTTCCCCCCTCCCGTCTCAATCATCTCCACATCAAAGCCGATCGTCCGCAGATAATCCTTCGTCCACTCCGCCGCCGCCCGCGTATCCGCCCCATGTTTCTCCGGCTGCGCCGACACGCTCGCTATCCCCAGGAATCCCTTCAAGTCTCCCAGCCACCGCTTCTCATTCTTCCCGATCCACATCAACACCGTATCAAGCAAGCTCACAGCAACACTCCATTAAGGAACACAAGAGCTCGCCCCATACTCCCACATGGCAATCCCGCGCACAAGGTGTACGCCACCGTGAACAAGGCCTCGCCGTGGCGCAAACATTCTCAGTGCAGCCAATGCGCCCGGCCCAATGATTTTATGCAGATTCTCGAACTCCCCCGCCCCTTCGCCACGATCAAGTCATGCCGACGACCGGCTCCCGCGAAATGAGCCCCAGGGCAATCGGCATTTCATCACGACCTGGTACAACCTGGCGCCCGTTCCTTTCCGCGAAAACAATCGCGGCCGCCAGCCCCAGCGACGCGAACAACACAAAATCCACCCCTTCCACATAACGCTGGCCGTCATGCCCAAACAGCCTGCCGAGATCCGACGTGAACGGGATGAGAATCGCCGCCCCGATGAGCGCCGCCCACGCCCATTTCCGGCTCACCCTCGTGGCCGCAGGATCACTCGCGATGATCCCCACCGCCATCAGCGGAATGATCGCCGAGACATAATGATGCACCCATGTGCGCTCCGACGCCCACAGCATGAAGGCCACCACGCACGACACTTCCATCACATAGCGCCGGCTCAGGAAGCCCGTCAGCGGCCGGCGCATCCACCACACCCCCGCCACCCCGATGGCCCCCAGAACGATCCGCCCAATCGAGTGAACCGTGCCTTCGGAAAGGCCCGAAATATTCATGTAATGTTGAATGGCCTGCCCGTGGCCATCGTGCGTGGTCCATGCCGGCGCATGACTGAACAGCCGCGCAATCAACTCCGGAATCGATTCTCCATTCGAGAACTTGATCGCCGAGTGAAACACGTACGGCCGAATCATGATGTTCGACCACTGCGTCAGCCACGCCAGATTCTGGCCCCAGCCGAAGAAGATGCTCGGCACGAGCACCAGCCACAAATAGATCCCGCCCAGCGTCCACGCCACAATTCCCCATCTCCGGCGCCACACGAAATACGGCAAAAACGCCAGCGGCGTCACCTTGATGCAAATCGCCATCGCCAGAAGCAGGCCCGCGGCAAGATCGCTTCGCGGCCCCGTCTTCTGCGCGCTCCAAAGCGCCAGGGTCAGCGGCAGCAACATCACGAGGTTCATCTGACCTTCCTGCACATCCCCCAACACCGGGAAGAAAACGGCAATGATGATCGGGATCAACGCGGGATATCGTATTTCCGCGCCGGCCTGCCGCGCCATCGACAACACCAACAGAAAACTCGGCACGAACAACAGCGGCTTGCACGCGGCCCACACGACCTGGGCGGTCGGTCGCGACAGCCACGTCAACGGCGCCACGAACAGCATCGCAAAGGGCGGCAGCGGAAATGTATCATCCGTATACGGAGCATGATGGCGGATCAGCGACGGCAGGAAAACCATGTACGAATCCAGCACATTCGTATCGCCCCCCGCATTCATCGCCACGACGACCTTCCGGCTGGACTGAACCCCGATGATGATCGACCCAACCACCACGGCCACAAGCGTGGCCACCAATAACATCTTGTGCATCGAGCTTCCCTGAGAGTGGACCAGAATTCCGGCAAAAATGCCTGGCTGCCACGGCTGAGGAGCCTTCAATGCACGAGTCTACAAACCCAAAGATGATGCGAAGATGACCAAGCGGAGGCTATATTGCCGTCAGGTTAATGGTCAGCGGCGTCTTGATCGCAAGACTCAAATCCGTCGCATGAAGCACATACTCCCCAGCCTTGCTCAGAATCGTCAAACCAAACGTCGCCACTCCCTTGTTCGCATTGGCCGTCGCTCCGGCCGAAATGCTCCCTCCGCTCGGCTTCTGCGCAATCGATAGCACCACCGGCGAACTGTCCGTCGTCACCAGGTTCCCAAACCGATCCACCACCTCCACCGAAATCCCCGGCGAAAGCACCTTCCCCGCCACCCCCGACACCGGCTGCTTCAACAGCTTCAACTGCGCCGACGCCAGGTTCGGCGTCACCACAAAACTATTCGTCGTCGCCGTCTTCAACGCCCCATCGCTGAAGATCAGTTTGTACGTCCCCGCCTTCGTGGTGGAAAGTCCGCGGAACGTCGCGACCCCATTCACCACCTCCACGCGAGTCGCGCCCAGCAACGTCCCGCCCCCCACAATCGACACCGTCACAAACGAATGATCCTGCGTTACCACCTTCCCCGTGCTATCCACCGCCTGCACCGTCACCGGCCCAATCGCGCCGCCCGCTACCGCCGCATTAACGTTCGAAGCCTTCAACTGAGCCGCCGGCAGAAAAACGCTAAAGGGGTTCGACACCGCGGTCGTCTTGTTAAAACTCGCCTGCAGCTTGTACGTGCCGTTCTTCCCCAGCGACACATTGTTGAACGACACCGTCTCAACGCCTTGCGCAGTCGTCTGCCCCTTCAGTGCTCCCGACGGCCCACTCGCAATCGACAATTGAATCGCTCCGCCCCGATTGATCGGATTCCCGTACGCATCTTGGAATTCCACCCGAATCGGCGCCATCCGCGCACCGACAAAACTCTGCGTCGGCTGCTGCACAAACGCGATATGGGGATGCGCCGCATCCGCCATCACCGTCAATCCCGTCGACGTCTCCGCCGAGAACGCACCATCATCCAGCCGAAGCGTATAGCTCCCCGCCTTCAACAATTTCACACCGAAAACCGCTCTCCCATTCGTCGCCGACATCGACGACACCGCCATCGACGCCCCGCTCGGACCACCCACCACCGACAGCCGCGACACTCCCCCTCCCGCCCCCACGTCGGCCGCAAACATCCGCGCCATCGGCTTCATGCCGCCGCTGGGCGCAACGATCCCCGGAAACGTCGTCGTCGGATTCCCGTACACGTCGTACGCCTGCGCCGCCAAATTAAAGTTGTTCCCCGCTGTCACCTGCCCAGGAACCGAGACGAATCCAATGCTCGCCGGCGCACCCGCCAGCACTTCCAGATCGCCCGTCGCCGCCTTGAAAATTCCATCCGTCGCACGCAGGGTAAAGTCCCCCGCCTGCGTCAGCGTAAGCCCGGAGAACGTGGCAATTCCGTTCACCGCCTGCACCGTCGCGATCCCTCCATAATCCCCGGGGCGCAACGCCAGCGTGATGTTCGAATTGTCAGACGACACAATATTCCCCGCCGCATCCTCCACCGCCACCTGCACATCGCCCAGCGTGTCTCCCGCGACCACCGTCGACGGCTGCTGCAAAATGACGAGGTGATACACCGTCGCCACATTGGCCACTTCGAAGATATTTCCCCCGTAGGCAGGGGCGGTCAACGTCGCAGGCAGCGCTGATGTAGAACCGTAAAGGTTGCCATCGCCGTCGACCGTGAGAGAACCTGGGTATAGGCCATCCGTCGAATCAAACAGAGTGAGCAAGACGGGTGTGGTCCCTCCCGCCGGCAGCATATAAACCGAACCACCTGCGATACTGGCATCGCCATAAGAGGGTGAAGTTCCGAAAAGATCCCCCGCGCTATCGAGCATGACTCCAGACCAAGGCAAGTTCCAACCCGCTGCCTGCGGATTACTAGACGTGAAAAGGCTCGTCATCCTGCCGCTGCCGCCGACGATTTCGTAAATCCCCTCGTTCGTGACCCCATACACATCCCCCTGCGGGTCCACGGCGATGTCACTCGATATTTGATTCGTCGCCGCATCAAAACTCGCCAGAGTCGTGCTCGCGCTCGCCCCTTTCACCACCTCAAACACAAATCCCCTCCCGTTCGCTCCCCCGTCCATGTTGACCAGACCATACACATTTCCCGCCCCATCCAGAGTGACTCCCCCAGCAAACGATGCCACCTGGCCGAGGTCGGCAAGGGTCGTCGGCTGCGTAGCTCCTGCTTTCAACTCGAAAACAGATTCCCTCCCGTCTTCCCCGTGCGCGATTCCGTAAAGATTCCCGCTCGCATCGACCGTAAGGGCCGCGTTGAATTCGCCGTCATATTTGAAATTATAAATCGTCTTGAGCGTGTTGCTCCCCCGCGGAAGTTCGACGATATTTTGCGACGTGGCGACATACACATTTCCCGACTTGTCCACCACGGGCGCCGACGGGAGTTCCGCCCACGTAGCATCAAGCGAGGCCAGCGTCACGAACTGATGCGTGTCATGCGTGATCTCAAAAAGCGTCCCCGTCCCGTTGGCGCCGCCCGAGGATGTTATCCCAAACATGTTGCCGTCGCTGTCGAAGACAAGCGAGCCCGGCCCGCTCCCGTTCACTGGGTCCCCGCCTCCAGCAAAACTATGCAGCACTGTCGGCCTTGGTGCGACCGTGACGGTCTCCGTCAACGGCGTCAGCGAACCATCCGTGATCTGTAATTGGAAAACGCCGCGACCAGCGAATTGCTCCGGCCAGAATTGATTCGCCACGTTCGGCGACATCGTCACCGTTGTTGGTCCAGTCATGCTTCCACCAGCCGGAGCACTCAGCAATTGCAGCGTGGCCACGGACCCATCGCCCGCAACTGCATTCCCGAACTGATCCTCAAGGTCGACAAAGAATCCCACACTCCCGCCCGACGTCAACGTAATATTCTGCGGCGGAACCCCACTCACCAGTTTCGCCGCAGGCCCCGCAACCGCCGTGGTCGCTCCGGACCCGCTCAAACCATCCGCCGCGTCCACCGCTTGAAACGAATAATTCCCCGCCAGAGTCAGATCAATGTTCGTAAACGTCGCCACGCCGTTTACAGCGGCGGCAGTTACCGTCTGCGTAACTGTCGATCCAGCCCTCGTAATGGAAATTGAAACCGCTGCGTTGTTGCTCGTATCAACCTGCGATGAACCATCCACAAGCAGCGCCTGCACCGACTCCACTCCAGCCGTCACGCTGCTCGGAACAACTACCTGGATCGCAGTCGCCGTCGTCAATAACTCGCGCCGCTCCAGCCCCTCCAGCCCAACCCGCACGTACGACGCAATCCCCTTCCCACCCGCCGCGCTCAAGCCCGAAAAACCACGCCACCACGATGCGAACCGACGACGGTAGGTCTTCATTGCCTTCTCCTGATGCAATTGGTCTTCTCAACGCAGTGATTCCGCATCGATTCTACATCACGAATGGAACCTCAGCCAAATAGATAATCGGCGATTCTTCGCGCGGCTTTGCCCTCTTTCCCCCTTCATTTTCATCCACTCCGCGCATAAAAAAAGTAGGCGAAGGCCTGGGATGGAGCTTCGCCTACCGGAGGGGAGAAAATAGCACGTTCACTCGCGAAACGAGTGGTCTTCGAGATTTCACAACCAACAGGATTACGACCGAACGAGCCTGACAGTTGTGTTTCTCGTTCCGCTGATATAACCTTATCGGCACCTAAATACGTTTTCCAGAAAAATTTCCTAAATTACCCAAATTGTTGCTGGAAATGTACGTAAGCCGCTTGTAAAAAGGTAACCCGACTTGATCGTAACCATAGATGGACCCGCTGGTTCCGGTAAATCGGCCGCTGCTCTTCAGCTCGCCGCCCGCCTTTCGCTTCCCCACCTCGATACTGGCGCCATGTACCGCGCCGTCGCTCTTGACGCACTCGAACAGGGAATCCTCGACGACCCCGACAAGATCGCGCAACGTGCCCGTCTCCTTTCACTTAAGTTCGACTGGACCAAAACACCCGCCACCATCCTGCTAAATGGTCGAAACGTCGCCGACGCCATCCGCCAGCCCCGGATCACGGAAGTCACATACGTCGCCGCCGACAACCCCTGGGTCCGCGAAGAACTCGTCCGCCAGCAGCGTCTCATCGGCCAGGCGGCCGGTTCCCTCGTCACCGAAGGGCGCGACCAGGGGACCATCGTTTTCCCCCATGCCCAGTTCAAATTCTATTTGAACGCCCACCCGGAAGAACGCGCCCGCCGCCGCATCGCGCAGCTCGCCGCCAACGGCATTTCCGTCGAACTTCAGGATGTCCTTCAGCGAATCCTCCAGCGCGACATGCGCGACCAGGTGCGCGCCGTCGGCCCTCTCGCCCGCCCCCACGACGCCATCGAACTCGACACCACCGATCTCACCCTCGACGAAACCGTCGACGCCATGGTCCGACACATCCAATCCCACTCCCCCTCCACGACCACCGGAGCGCACTGACCGTGGACCCCGCGCCAACTGACCCCGCCAACACGCCAAGTGCCGCCCCTTCACCCACAAAGAGCGGCTCGTTATCGCAGGCACGGCCCTACACCTACCGCGGCGAAGGCACTTCCAAATTCCAAGCCCTCTCGTGGAACGTCGGCCGGCTCCTCTCACGCATCGCCGCCATGCTCCTCTTCCGCCTCCACGTCTCCGGCCAGGCACGCATCCCGAAAACCGGCGGCGTGCTCATGGTCACCAACCATCAATCCTTCCTCGACCCCTGGCTCATCGGCATCGCCCCTTCCCGCCAGATCCACTACATGGCCCGCGACACGCTCTTCAAGGGCGGCTTCCTCCACTACCTCCTCGAACTCTGGAATGTCTTCCCCGTCAAACGCGGCCACGCCGACCTCACCGCCATCCGCACCGCCGTTGAATGTCTCCAACAGGGCTACATCGTCAACGTCTTCCCCGAGGGCACCCGCTCCGAAGACGGCTCCATCGGCCAACTCGCCCCCGGCATCTCCCTCATCCTCAACCGCTGCAAATCCGAAGTCTCCATCCTCCCCGTCGTCATCGACGGCGCCTTCGAAGCCTGGCCCCGCGACAGAAAAATCCCCCGCTTCTTCGGCGGCCGCATCCGCATCTGCCATGGGAAACCCATCGCGCCCGCCACGTGGCGTCAGTGGTCCCCCGACGAAATCGCCACCCGCATCCGCCGCGAAATGATCAAACTTCAACATGAATTGCACAGCGCCCACGCCGAAAGAAGCGCCCAGCGACTCACCGAAGACGAAGGCCGCGCCGCAACAGAATCCAAACCCAGGCGCCGACGAGTCCCCAATTAATCAGGCAATCACTTAATTCAGTGGAATATGCAGAGTGATCGCGTTGAGAACACTGATTTGGTGGTGGGGGATGCGGGAGAGCGCCTTTCGTGGGTGGGAAGACTGGCGGAGGTTTTTGGCGCGTTTGGGAAGTTGGGGCTGATCAGCTTTGGGGGACCGATTGCGCATCTCGGCTACTTTCGCACGGAATTTGTACAGAAGCGACACTGGATATCGGATGCGGAGTTTGCGGACCTCGTGGCGTTGTGCCAGTTTTTGCCGGGGCCGGCGAGCAGCCAGGTGGTCTTTGCACTGGGGATGCGGCGGGCGGGCGTGATTGGTGCATTGGTGGCGTCGCTTTGTTTTATGTTGCCTTCGGCTGCGATGATGATTGCCTTTGCGTATGGGGTGGCGCATGTGGGGGATTTGTCGCATGCGAGGTGGTTGCATGGATTGAAGCTGGCGGCGGTGGTGGTGGTGGCGCAGGCCGTGTGGGGGATGGGGAAGAATTTGTGTCCGGATCGGGCGCGGTTGAGCACCTGTCTGGCGGCCGCGGCGATTCTGCTGGCGTGGCCGGGCGCGATCGTGCAGTTGGGGATTATTGCCGGCGGGGCGATGGTGGGTTGGATGCTGTATCGGCGGGATCTTGGGGCGACCGTGCCGACGCTGCAGGACAATGGGGTGTGGCGGACGCATCTCGTGGCGGCGGGAGCGCTGCTCGTGTTCTTTGCGCTGCTGATAGCTTTGCCAGCGGTGGCGGCGGCAACGGGGAGCGAGACGTGGAAGATTTTTGATGGTTTTTATCGCAGCGGCTCGCTCGTGTTTGGCGGAGGGCACGTGGTGTTGCCGCTGCTGCGGGCGGAGGTCGTGCCGCGGGGGTGGGTGACGGATGATCAGTTTCTGGCGGGGTATGGAGCGGCGCAGGCGGTGCCGGGACCGCTGTTTACATTTTCGGCGTACCTGGGTGCGGCGATGCATCGGTCGGGAATAGCGCCGTGGGTGAATGGGTTGTGGTGTTTGCTCGCGATTTTTTTGCCGGCGTGGTTGTTGATTGGGGGGGCCTTGCCGTTCTGGCATCGGCTGCGCAGGACAGCGTGGGCGCAGGCGGGGTTGCGCGGGGCGAATGCGGCGGTGGTGGGAGTGTTGCTGGCGGCGTGGTATTCGCCGGTGTTTTTGGAGGGAGTGAAGTCGGCGCGGGATGTGGCCGCGGGGGTGGTGGCGTTTGGGTTGCTGGTCTTTTGGCGGGTTCCGGTGTTAGGGATTGTTGGGGGGTTGGCGCTGACGGGGTGGCTCGGGTGGTGAGTGATAACAGTAGTAGCAGTGGTAGCAGTGTTATCAGGGGTGCTGGAGTCAGCGGGATTTGGTAGGGGCGAGTTTGCGGTAGGCGGAGGGTGAGTGCGGATTGGCTTTGGCTTCGGCGGGGCGGATCAGGAGCTGGCCGGCGGGGGTGAAGGCGCGGTGCCGGACCATGCTGAGCGTCGCGGTGGCGGCGATTCCGGACGAGGCGTAAATCATGGCGATGACCGAGAAGTTGTAGATCGCCGCTTCGATCGGGTTGCCGTGCTGGACGAGCATGCCGGCCATGAGTCCGGGGATCCAGACGATGCCGAGGGATGCCAGGTTGTCGACGCGGGGGATCATGGCCGACTCCGCGGCGGCACGAACGTAGGGGCGGACGGTGGTGGCGGGATCGGCGCCGAGCGCAAGTGCGGCTTCGATGGGGCCGACGTGCGAGGCGACGTCGGAACGAAACCGTTCGAGGGCCTGCGCGGCGGTGTTCATGGTGTTGGCGATCAGCATCGAACCGATGGGAACGATCTCTTCAACGGAGAATTTGATGGCGCCGACGAGGGACATGAGCGCGATGATGGAGGCGGAGCCCAGCGAGATGCCGTAGAGGGCGGCCTGGTATGCGCCCGGTGCGTTGCGCGAGCGGCGGCCAGCGATGATCGCGGCCGTGAGGATCATGAGGACCAGGACGGGCAGGCTGATGATCGGGGGCTTGGGGAGGATGAAGACGAGGACGAGGCCGACGGCGATGATCTGCACGAGCCCGCGGAGGATCGCGATGGCGGTTTGGCCCAGGAGCATGATGCCCTGACGGCGGCCGTAGTCAGCGACGGCGAGCGCGACGCCGGAGACGATAGCCGCCTGAATGATGCGGACCGTCAGCGGATGATCGTGGAACCATTCGAACATGCTTCACCTTTGGGATGAGGGGGAGTTCGGGGGGTGGCTGGAGCCGAGCGGGATTTCTCTGGCCATCTGCAGGACTTCCGCGGTGGAGCCGATGCGCTCCAGTTTTCCGGCAACCAGAATCATGAGGCGGGCGGCCATGCGGCGCGTCTGCTCGGGGTCGTGCGTGACGAAGATGCACGCGAGATTGTGTTCGATCACGATGCGGGCGATGAGCCGTTCCACGTCGTTCTTGGCATTGGCGTCGAGGGCGCTGGTGGGTTCGTCGAGGAGGAGGACGTCGGGACGATTGGCGAGGGTGCGGGCGACACTGACGCGCTGGGCTTCGCCACCGGAGAGGCGGCCGGCATCGCGGTCGGCGTAGCCGGAGAGGCGGACGTGGTCGAGGAGCTGGTCGATCTGCTGCGGGGTGAACTCCTCGTTGCGCTGGCGCGGGCCGAAGGCGATGTTGTCGGCGACGGTGCCGGGGAAGAGAAAGGGGGACTGCAGGACCATTCCGACGCGGCGGCGAAGTTCGCGCGGGGGGAGGGATTTGGTGTCGGTGTTGTCGAGAAGGACCGAGCCGGCCGTGGGCTCGTCGAGACGGTTGAGGAGTCGAAGGAATGAGGATTTGCCGGAGCCGGAGGGCCCCATGATGGCGAGGATCTGGCCGCGGAATGCCTGCATGGTGATGCCGTCGACAATTCGGCGTCCGGAGACTTCGCGGGTGATTGCTTCAGTTTTCAGGATAGGATCGGGCATCCGTGACACTGTAGCGGGGCGCGGGCGTTTGGCAACGTCCGAAGGGGAAGATTGCCAAGGTGTGGGTACGTCATTGGCAATCTCCCCTCATTGTCGATAGGAAATGTGGGGATTCAGCGTTTGCGGCGCAGGAGGAGGGTGGCCGGGAGGAGGAGGGAGAGGGACGTTGGTTCGGGGGTGGGGATGGTGATTGCCGCGGAGGCGATGGCGGTGGCGCTGGGGTTGGTGAGGCCGAAATTGTTGAGTACGGCGGAGAGGTCGGTGAGGTCGATGGTGGGGGCACCGTCGAAGTTGCCGGAGGTCCAGGCGGCAGTAGAGGTGCCGAAGTTGTTCAGGACGGTGGAGAGGTCGGTGAGGTCGACGTGGCCGTCGGCGTTGGCGTCGCCGAGGAGTTCGGGGGAAACGAGAATGGAGTTGGCGTCCACGTTCTGGCCGCCGAAGGTGGCGAAGGGGTTGGCCAGCGCGCTGTTATCGATGACGGCGATGCCGTAGTTGGCAGCCATGGTGGAGCTGGTGAGGACCGAGTGAGCTTGACTTTGGAGGTTGGCGAGTGCGGAGGCGTGGCTGACGGCGGCCTCGACGATCAGTTTATTGTTGGTAAGGTCGAGGCTCCCGAGCCAGTTGCCCGGGGAACCATCGAAGGTGAGCGAGGGGAGGACGACGGCCTTGCCCAGGCCGCCCTGGAGCTGGACATTGCCGGAAGAGTGGATGGTCAGGCCGCCGGTGCCGAGGGCGTAAGGGTTGGCGGCAATAAGCCCGCCGGAGGTAACGGTGGTGCCGCCGGAGTAGTTGTTGGCGCTCGAGAGGGTGAGAAAGCCGGAGCCCTGTTTGACAATGGAGCCGCCGTTGCCGGAGATGGTGCCGGCGAACTGGGTATTGCTGGAGGAGTTGATGGTGAGCTGACCGCTGCCGAGGGTGACGGCAGATCCGGCGGCGCCGGTGAGACCGGCGATCTGCTGGACGGTGCCGTTCACATCGAGAGTGGCGCCTGCGCTGATGGAGACGTTGGTCGAGGAGGGGAGCAGGCCAGTGGTGTTGGTGAGATAGAGTGCGGCGATCTGAGGGGCGGTGAGGGCCTGGCTGTAAATCTGAACGTTGTCGAGAAGGCCGTTGAAATTGACGGTGCCATCGGAGGCGACGTTGTCGGTGGTGGCGCCGATGCGGACGGTGGAACTGGAGTCGTTGTTGGAGAAGCCGTTGTAGCCGTCGGCGAGAGACTGGGCGGCGCCATCGACGTAGATGGCGTAATTGCCGGCATTGTTGACATAGGTGACGAGGTGCCAGTTGTTGTCGGTGACAGAAGTGCCGGCCGTGGACGCCTGGTAGAAGCCGCCGGCGTATCGCACGGCACTGGGGATGCCGCCGGCGCCAGCGCCGGAACCGTCGCCGAGATAGAAGATGGAATTTCCGTTGCTCCAACTGCCGTTGATGCTCTTGGAGAGGATGGTTCCGCCGGGGGTGGAGGTCTTGACCCAGGCGGCGACGGACCAGTTGCCGGTGTTTCCCATGGAAGTGATGAAGCTGTTGATGTTGAGGTAGGCGCCGCTGGCGAGGCTGAGGGCGTTGCCGAAGCGGCCGCCAGAGACGACCGTGGCGCCGTTGACGAGGGCACCGTTCATGCCAGCACCGCCGGTGCCGGAGTTGACGACGGTGCTGCCCGAAACGTTGTCGAAGGTGTAATTGGCGACCGCGGTGGCGGCGACCGTGGACGAGGAGATCTGGGCGAGTTGGAGGGTGCCGGCGGAGATGGTGGTGTTGCCGCCGTAAGAGTTGGCGGCAGTGAGTGTCCAGGTACCGGAGCCTTGCTTGTAGAGGTTGATGGTGCCGTTGGCGTTGGAGGGGTTGTTGGAGATGACGCCGCTGACGACACCATTGCCGTTGCCCTGGAGGTAGAGGTTCCGTGCGGAAGTGGCATTGGTGGAGACAGGGCCGGCGAGAGTGAGGAGACCGGCATCGGATTCGATTCGTGCCTGGTTTCCGCCGACGGTGATCGTCATGGGTCCGCTGAGGGTGTTGTTTCCGCTGACGTTGCGGATGCCATCGGAGTTGCCGGGGTCAGTGCGCTGGGCAAAGGTGATGGGGTGGGGGATGTTGATGTTGCCATTGAGTTCAAAACGTGCGGTGGAACCCGTGCTGTCACCGGTACTCGAGATGTAAAGCGAGCCGGTGCCGGACATGGCGGAATTGAGGCTGAGGACGCCCTGCGCGACCTGAAGGGTTCCGTCGTTGGAGACGGGGGCGATGAACGTGATGGTGTTGGAACCGGTTTTATCGAGTGTGGCGCCGGACTGGATGCGGGCCCAGTTGGTGGAGGCGTTGAGGCCCCAGTTGACGGTGCCGGTGATGTAGCTCGTGCCGCTGAGCGCATTGATGTAGCGGACGGTGCCGGCGGAGGACATCGTCAGGGTGCCCCCCGTGAGATCGGCGACGTGCTCGCCGATGTCCTGCCCTGCGAGGTCTACGGTGGAGCCGGAGGCGATGGCACCGTTGTAATTCCAGCCCAACTGGGTGGGCGTTAGGGTGGAGCCGGTGGTCGAGAAGAGGGCGGAGTCGCTGAACCAGTTGTACCAGGAATAACCGACGACGTAGCTTTGCGACTCGAGCCAGGGAACGACAATGCTGAGCATCTGGGTGTTTGCGGCGATCATGGCGGACTGGCTTTGACTGCCGCTCCAGTCGTGGTTTGCAAACTCCGTGATGAAGACGGGCTTGTTGAATGTATTGTGATACCACTGGACCTTGTATTCAAAATCACTGGCGGCCTGGGCGCCATCGGTGGTGCTGTCGTCGTACCAGTGGAAGGCGACGGCGTCGACTTTGCTGCTCTCGGTGGCCATAAAGCTCTGAAGCCACGCCTCACCGGCGCCGGTGTCGGACACGGCGGGAGAGACGAGCTTGATGCTGGTTCCATGAGCGGAGTTGTAAGCGACGGTGTCGGTGTACATCCTGTCCCAAATGGAAGTGGCCTGCGAGACGGTCAGGTTCGATTGGTCTGAGCGTTCGGGCTCGTTGAAACCGAGGAGATATTGGGATGTGACGGAGAGGGCATAATTGATGGTGCCGTCGGACGACTGCCCGGAACCCCAAATCATGGAGTAAAAGTTGGCGTTGTAGTTGCCGATGTTGCTCGGCGCTGTCCCCCAGTTGTAGTACCAGCCGGCGTTGGTGGCTTGGATGTCGCCGTAATAGGCGCCGGTGTCTGCGAAGCCGCGCTTGGAGGAGAGGATATCGGCGGCATGGAGGGGCGAGGCCGCCGGCCAGATAGCGCACACAATAAGGCCGGCGACTTTTGATTTCACATTTCCTCCGCTCTCTCGATACGTCGGGATATTGTTTCAACCGGGGAAGTTCCGCACGGCTGACGAACGCATATTAGCAAAGTTAAGGAAATAGAATCAATAATTTTGCATGGGTTTTCGGAGAGTGTTGACGCCATCAACGGGGGCGGCGGATGCATTGGAAGAGAGGTCCGGAAATGTCCTTGCTAAAAACGAGGCGCGCGACGTTTTGCGAGATGGGCGATGGTTGCGCCGGCAAAGAGGGCGAGGGAAGCGGGTTCCGGGGTGGTGATGGCGAGGCTTCCGGAAGCGCTGCTCTCCATTTCCTTTCGTGCCCCTCAGGCCAGCGTGTAGTTCAGGCTGTTGAAGTTCGCCTGCAGCGTCGCGAAGCTGATCGTCACGAGGCCGTCGTACGGATTGCCGTCGTTGCCCGCCCCATCCACGCCCCACGGATTGCGGAGCTGGATCCAGACGGTCCCTCCGGAATCCTTGTACGCGCCGATGATCGTGTAGACGTGCGCCTCGATCAGCGGCGCACCGGAGGTGATCGTGCCGTTCGTGCTCGCCGCAATGGCGTGACCGGCCGCAATCTGCGTGTTGATCGTGGAGAGCACCGTTGCGGCCGTGCTGTATGCCGGCCCGATTGCCGAGCTCGAGAATCCGAGATCGAAGAACGTGGACACCTGCGATCCCCAGTTCAGCGATGCATATGTGTTGGCGCCGGTCCGGAAGAACGCATACGCCTTCTCGAAGATGCTGCCCCACTGATTGCCGCTCGCGCCCGGCTGCTGGTTCGCGAGGCCGCCGTTGTAATAACCGGCGGCGAGATCTCCGTCGACTCGGACGTACGTGGTCACGCTGTTGCGCATGAATCGCACCGCATACGTCCCGTCGCCGAGGTCCACTCCCATGTTCATCAGTTTCTGCGGCTCCGAATAGGCGAGCGACGCGAGCGGGGCGACGTAGTAGCAGTCGGCCAGACCCCCCTGGTTGATGTCGTTCATGGTGGGACCCGTACCGAAGAACGACGAGTTCGTCAGACGTTTCTCAGCGCCCGAGTCCGTCGGGTCCGGCAGATTCTGGCCGAGCAGCGTCGCAGGAATGTAGTTGGAATTTGTCGAGACGCTGGAGAACGGCTGGTAGAAACTCGACACGCGGTTCACGCCGCCGAGCGCCACTTCCGCCGACGTGGAGTGCACGATGTCCCCCGCATTCACCCAGTACGCCGTGTTGATGCCATTGCCGGTGACGGTGCTCGTGCCGCCGCCGATGGTGACGATCGTCGCCTTGGCGGTGGTGAGGTTCTTAATTGTGTCGCTGCCGGTGCCGCCGTAAATGAGCGCGGCGATGTTCACGGAGGAATCGACCGTGATCGTGTCGTTGCCGCTGACGCCGTAGATCTTGAGGTCGCCGAAGGACGTCGGCTCAGAGTAGGAATAGCCGTTCGCCAGGATGTTGAGAGTCGATCCCGATTCACTCACAAAAATGCTGTCGGCGCTGGTCGTGCCGGTGATCACCAGTTCGCTGAAGGAAGTCATGTTCTGAGTGCTCAGCGTGACGGGCGCCTGCGGCGCTGCGGTCGTCACGCCCGCCATAGCCGAGCGCGTCTCGCCGGTGGCGTTGAAGGCGCCGAGTTCGTAGACGTATGACGTGCTGCCGGAGAGGCCGGAATCGTTCCAGCTCGTCGCAGTGGCGCTCGCCGTGCCCACGGCTGTGAAGTTCACGCCGTCTGTGGAGCGATAGATGTTGTAGCCCGTCTGACCGCCGGGGGCGACCCAGTTCAGCGTGACCCCGCTGCTGGTAACGTTGGTGATGCTGATGGATGCCGGGGCGCTGGGGGCACCGGCAAGTGTCGTCACCACCGTGCCGGCCGTCTGTGCCTCGCCGCCGGCGTTGAAGGCGCCGACCGCGTAGGAATAGACGGTGTTCGGGGCGAGGCCGGAATCGGTCCAGGAAATGGCATTCGACCCAAGGTTCCCGACCACGGTGTAGTTCACGCCGTCGGTCGAACGGTAAACGTGGTATCCGGTTTGTCCGCCGCCGGCTGGCGCGGTCCAGTTCAAAGTGGCCGCCGTGGTCGTGATGTTGCTGAACCCAAGGTCGGTCGGAGCGCCGGGCGCCGTAACGGTGGTCGTGACGGCAAGAGCGCCGGTCTGCGATTCACCGGCAGCATTATACGCGCCGATCACGTAGTTGTACGTGGTGCCCGCCGCAACGCCCGTGTCCGTCCAGGAAGCCGCCGTCGCGCCAAGATCTCCAACGAGCGTGTAATTGGTCGCATCCGTGGACCGGTAAATGTGATACCCCGTCGCATTGGCCGAATCCGTCCAGTTCACGGTCACGCTCGACGAGCTGACATTCGAAAAGCTCACGCCGCCCGGCGCGGTCGCCACCTGCAGGACGGGCATCGCCGTGGTGATCGAAGCGGCGGCGCTCAAACCCTCACCGGTGCTGCCGTACGCGCCGACCTTGTACCAATACGACGTTCCCGAATTCAGGTTGCTGTCGGCAAACGAGGTGCTGTTCATCGGCAGCGATGTGAGGAGCGCGTAATTGACCCCGTCGGTGGAACGGTAGACGTGGAAGCCGGACTCGTTCGTGGACGAATCGCTCCAGGTCAGAACGACGCCCGTGGTGGTAACGCTGTTGAAGCCCAGATTGGTCGGCGCGGTCGGCGGCGCGGCGAGCGTCGTCGCGCTCACCGCTTTCGATTTCAAATCGCTCGTCCCATTCCACGCGCTCACTTCGTAGGAGTACCTCGTCCTCGCAGACAGTCCGGTATCGGTGAACGTGAATGTCCCCGCCGACACATTACCCACGAGCGCGTACCCCGAATTGTTCGTTGAGCGGTAGATGCGGAATCCGCTGGCGCTGTTGGAACTGTCCGACCATTTCAGTGCGATCGAACTGCTGGTAATGCCGGAAACCAGGACGCTTGTGGGAGCCGACAACGGCCTCGTCGTGCTGGTGTGCGTAGCGCCGGAAATCACTTCGCCCCCGGCATCCCACGCAGAGACCTTGTAATAATAGCTCGTCCCCGCTTTCAGATTCTTGTCGAGGTAGCTCTGCGCGCCCGCGGGTAGGTTGGCGATGGCGGAAAAATGCGACCCATCGGTGGAGCGATAAAGTTTGTAACCCGTTTCGTTGGTGGCGTTGTCCTTCCAATTGATCTGGATGGATGACGTGGTGTTCTTGCTCGTCGTTAGTTCCGTCGGCGCCGCCGGGGGTACGACGGCCTTGGGTTTCACCGCAACGGTTTTCTTCTGCAGGCCGTTGAGTGTGCTGCGCTCCTGCACCATGGAATGAAATCCTGGCACGCTTACGAATCGTCCCCCCAGCAACGTTGAAAGATTGAGCCGCGACTCGAGGTTTTCGAGCGCGAGAGTCGTCGGACGTACTGCCATTGAGGTACCCCTGATTAACAACACCTGTGAAGTTAAACAAACTTCAAATACGTACAGGGGCGGGGCAAAAAAATGCGGGAATTACGTGCGGCTGATAACAACTCCCTCTCGAGTCACTCGCGCAGCGTTCGATAATTGTGCCTTATTCTTATTTTTCCCAAAGAGCGGCAGGCGCTTCGATGACACTCACGTTATCGGGTGCAATGAATTCCAGTGCCTTTCCTTGCTCGTGAATGATGACGATTGCATAGCCAGCGGCGCAAACATTATGTAGGTCTTCCGCGGTGGGCAGCGTGCCGTAGGCGATCGCCTTCGTGTCGAACATCGTTTCGATGGAGTGCGGATCATTGAACACGACTGTTGGAGTGTTCGATAGCCGGCGTTCAAGGGCATGCAGCGGCGCGACCCACGCGGGCTGCGGAGGAATGTGATTGAACACGTTGAGCCGCTGAATGATGGGAACGCCGGCTGCGACGGCGAAGAACATGAACGCGACACCGGACCATCGCCGCGTCTCCGGTCTGCGTTCAACCTGATCCTGCAGCCACGCGAGAACGAGCGCCATGAGTATGAAGACCGCCGGGGCCGCGATCAGAACGTAGCCGCCCATCTTCGTCGCGGCCACGGTGAACACGGCGTTGGTGAGGGCGAACCACACAAGCAACGCGCCGGCGCCCTTGGGAAAACGCCTTCGCAAGAAAAGGAAGATCGCCACGAGAATGCCGGGATAGACGAGCACGCCGTAGAATTCATACGACTTTCGCAGGTAATAGAGGATGCCGTTGTCGTGATCTTCCACGGCCGCGGAGAGGTGTTTCCAGTTGTAGCTGGATTCGATCCGGTATTCGGTGGGGAACGCGTGGCTCGTGTAGATCTGCCACGGGGCCGCCATGGCCACGGCGATGGCCAACATCATCAGCCCGGCCAGCGCGGTCTTCCAGTACGGACGGACGTCCCACATCAGCGCCAGCCACACGGGAAGAATGACAAAGGCCGCCGCCCACTTGGTCAGCAGCGCAAGTCCCATCGCAATGCCGGCGAGAATCGCATAACGCCACCGGAATCGCTCGCGCTGAAGCACCGCGAAGAACACGCCGAGTTCGATGAAAAAGATGAAGATCGTGTCCGCGTGGTCCGTGGAAAACCAGCCTGAGGACTGGGCCATCAGAATGCCGCAGAGAGCGTGAAACAGGGCCGCGAGAAAGGCGATGCGCGTGCTGAAAAGGCGGCGCGCCATGGACCAGGTAAGTGCGATGCCGAGCGTGGACAGAAGAATCGACGGAATGCGAACCGCGAAGGGCGTTGTGCCGAAAAACTTCAGCGAGAGAGCAATGAGCCAGAGCGAAACCGGCGGCTTGTGCAGCCAGATGTGGTTCGCTTCCCAGTCGGCAGGGTCGTACGCAAGGAGCGGGTTGTCGTACAGCGTCGGGACCAGCGGATGCTCGATCAGATGCTTGGCCACAAGGGCGTGGTAGCGTTCATCCCAGGGATGGAGGTAGTGCGAAGAGGCCGCGAAGAGACGCAGGAACAGAGCAGTGACAAGGAGAAAGGTGAGGCTGATTCGCGGGCGGTTGCGGAGGAACGACCACGTCGCGCCGCTAAAGCCGGCGATGGCGAGGAGCACCACGAGGATGGCCTGGACATTGTAGGGCATGGGTCATTCCCCCCGGGTCTTTCTGCGCAAACGCACCATGGGCTAAACGCCCATCCCACCTCAGTCGTTGAAGAGAAAGTGGGCGATGTCCCCTTCCTGCATCACGTAAGTCTTGCCTTCCGAACGCATCTTCCCGGCTGCCTTGATCGCCGCTTCCGTCTTGTGCTCCATCAGGTCCTTGAAGTTGTAAATCTCCGCGCGGATGAAACCTTTTTCGAAATCCGTGTGAATGACGCCCGCCGCCTGCGGGGCCGTCGCGCCCACCGGAATCGTCCACGCCCGGATCTCCATCGGACCCGCCGTGAAGTACGACTCCAGCCCGAGAATCTTATACGCCTCGTGCGCCAGCGTGTTCAGCGCCGGCTCCGTCATCCCGTAGTCCGCCAGCATCACCGCACGGTCCTCCGCCGGCAGCTCAGCCAGCTCGGCTTCCAGCTTCCCGCACACCGGCACCACGGCACCCTCTTCCTTGGCCGCGCGCTCACGCACTTTCTGCACCAGCGGACCCTTGCCCAGCGGATCCGATTCATCAACGTTCGCAACGTACAGAACTTTTTTGGACGTCATCAGGCCCAGCGGTTTGATCAGCTTCATTTCCTCCGCCTTCAGACCCATCGCCCGCACCGGCACCCCCTTCTGCAGGTTCGCGATTACGCTCTCAATGATCGGGACCGCCGCCAGGGCATCCTTGTCGCCGGCGCGGGCCAGCTTCCGCTGCTTGTCGATCGATTTCTCCACCGTCTCCAGGTCCGCAAAGATGAGCTCCGTATCGATCGTATCGATGTCCCGCAGGGGATCCACCGACCCTTCCACGTGTGTGATGTCGCCCCCCTCAAAGCACCGGACCACGTGCAGGATGGCATCGACTTCGCGAATGTGCGAGAGAAACTTGTTCCCCAGGCCCTCCCCCTTCGACGCCCCGCGCACGATCCCCGCGATATCCACGACCCGCAGCAGCGCCGGAACCAGCTTCTTCGATTCGATGCACGCCCGGATTTTTTCCAGCCGCTCGTCCGGCACCGCAACCACCCCCACATTAGGCTCAATCGTCGCAAACGGGTAATTGGCCGCAAGAGCGCCGGCATTCGTCAGCGCATTAAAAATGGTCGACTTGCCGACATTGGGGAGACCGACGATTCCGACTTCCATGGAGGCCTCGGGTTGGGGTGAAGGAAATTCGAGCCGGGCATTGTAGAGGGAAGGCCCCGCGTTAAAAAGAGCCGAAAACGAGAATCAGCGATTCCCTGAAATGTTTAGCCGCCGATCGAAGATCGACGCGCGCTCGGCGCGAGTCTCAGTAACTGTTTACCTTCCCAATCAACCTCATGCTTATTCCGTTCATGCCCAGGCTTCCCAACACCCCCAACCGTCGCTCTCCAACTTACCTCTTTCGTGTCGTTCGTATTACTATCCGGAATCTTCTTCTTTTTCTGACAAGATTCATTAGACCCAAGTTCCCAACATCCGTGTTCATCCGTGTTTATCTGCGGTTCCACTTCGTCGTCGTGTCGTCGTCGTTTTCTTCGTGGTCCTTCGTGTCTTCGTGCCTTCGTGTTTTGGTTGCGGCTTTGCCGCGCCAAGTTTTTCGTGGCAATCTCCCGGCAAAACCACACCTCCCACCCCCATTCTGAATTCACTGATTCACTCATTCTGAATTCGTTTCTGAATTCCCCCTCCCCCTTCACCCAGCCCCCCGAAAACTGCTACACTCTCCCTTCTATGAAGAAAATCTACCTCGAAACCTTCGGCTGCCAGATGAACGTCCTCGACTCCGAGCTCGTCGAGAACCAGCTCCGCTCCCTTGGCTACTCCTTCACCCCCGCCTCCGAAGATGCCGACGTCGTCCTCTACAACACCTGCTCCGTCCGTGAACGCTCCGAACAAAAAGTCTGGTCCCGCCTCGGCCGCCTCAAAGACCGCAAAGCCCTCGACCCCTCCTTCGTCATCGGCGTCATCGGATGCATGGCCGAACGCGACGGCCTCTCCCTCATGAAACGCATGCCCCACGTCGACCTCATGTGCGGCCCCTCCGAACTTGACCAGCTCCCCGCCCTCCTCGACAACGTCCTCAAAACCGGCAAACAACAGCACGCCCTCGCCGGCAACACCGCCCGCCGCTCAAAAACCCTCGAACACGCCGAGGAAGACGGCCTCGAACTCCTCGACCTCTCCCGCTCCTTCTCCCCCACCGAACAAAAATTCCAGGCCTACATCCGCATCGTCCGCGGATGCAATAAATTCTGCACCTACTGCGTCGTCCCCTACACCCGCGGCCCCGAAGTCTCCCGCTCCCCCCAGGCCATCCTCGACGAAGCCAAAAAACTCGTCCACGCCGGCGCCCTCGAAATCACCCTCCTCGGCCAAACCGTCAACCACTACGTGCACGAAGAAGAATCTCCCTCCATCTCCACCCCCACCGGCCCCGCCAAAAAACGCACCACATTCGCCGAACTCCTCGCCCTCATCCACGACAACATCCCCTCCCTCCCGCGCCTCCGCTTCATCACCTCCTTCCCCGCCGACTTCGGCGACGACATCCTTCACGTCATGGCCCAATCCCCTCGCATCTGCCGCTACCTCCACATCCCCGCCCAGTCCGGCTCCAACCGCCTCCTCAAAATGATGAACCGCGGCTACTCCGCCGAATCCTATCTCGAACTCCTCGCCCGCGCCCGCCGCATCGTCCCCAACATCCAGCTCGCCGGCGACATCATCGTCGGCTTCCCCACCGAAAATGACGACGACTACCAGCTCACCAAAGACCTCGTCCAGAAAGCCCGCTACAAAAACTGCTTCATCTTCAAATACTCCCCGCGCCCCGGCACCATCGCCATCAAACGCTTCGAAGACGATGTCCCCGAAGAACTCAAACGCTTCCGCAACAACGACCTCCTCCGCCTCCAAAACAAAATCTCCATGGAGCTCAATCAACAACTCATCGGCGAATCCGTCGACGTCCTCTGCGAAGGCCCCTCCGGCTGGAAAGACGGCGCTTCAGGCGACGGCGAATCCGTCGTCGCCGGACAAAATGCCCATCACGAATGCGCTTCCCACACCGCACCCGGCACCGTCGAACTCGGCCCGCGCCTCGCCACTGCGCTTAAGCCCGCGCCTTCACGAACCACGGACCACGAGCCACGTACCACACCCTTGGACCGCCACGGCAACCCCTTCCGCGCCCCCGCCATTCATTCCGAGCCCGGCTGGCTCCAACTCACCGGCCGCACTCAGCACGATCAAATCGTCGTCTTCCACGGCCCCCCCTCCCTCACCGGCCAGATCCTTCCCGTCAACGTCCGCGAAGCCCATGGCATGACCATATTCGCAGATCTCATCGAAAACCCGAACTTACCCACTTTGCCAGATTCCACAGCCTGTGAGGCGACTTAGCGCAACTTTATCACTCCCTGTCAAAAAAAACGCCGTGCCTGAAACGTTCTTACCCTCTGCCCGTTATATCACGTGAAAAAGGATGCTCAGCAATTTCGTGATTGTTGCGAAAATGTCGAGTTGAGTATTCCGTTGACCTAGTCCGTCAGGTACATTCGTACGCACAAACGGGTCCGAATAAATCTGTGGCGGAATGGGACGGAGAGAATAGTAGGCTCCCTTTTTTCGAGCCCAAGTTCCCAATAGGTGCCACCAATACTTTGTAAGCAGTTTTTTCTCTGCCGAATGCACGGATGCTCCGGTGCTCCCGAGTGTCCGATGAATCGACCCGTGCATTTCTAGCCGGCCGTGTCTCGCCTTTGTGCTTAAGTGCTGTCGATCACGGGCCGACGATTAAGAGAGCGTTATCACACCGCACCCTTATGCGGTTTTTCTTGAACTCGACCTGAGGGATTGTTACACTGCGACGAAACGGAGAAAATAGAGTTCCTTCTTCCTTCTGCAGTGAAAAGCCTCTCACAAGTTCGCGTTCGACCGTTCACCCGAAACGGACATAGTGCCTATGCCGGTTGAATCAGGCCTGCAACTGTATCTCAATCAAATTAATCACGCTCCCCTTCTGTCGGCGGAGCGCGAGAAAGACCTCGCCCGTCGCATCATCCGCGAGAACGACCCCGCCGCCCGCGACGAAATGGTCCGCTCCAATCTCCGCCTCGTCGTCAATATCTCCAAAAACTATACCAACCGCGGCCTCTCCCTCCAGGATCTCATCGAAGAAGGAAACATCGGCCTCCTCAAGGCCGTCGAAGGTTTCAACCCCGAAATGAACATCCGCTTTTCCACCTATGCCTCGTGGTGGATCAAGCAGGCCATCAAACGCGCTCTCATCAACTCCGTCCAACCCATTCACATCCCCGCCTACATGGTCGAAATGATCGCCAAGTGGAAGCAGGCCATCGCCGAGATGGAAGATAAACTCGGACGCGTCCCCAACCTCGAAGAACTCGCTCGTCACATGAAGATGTCGATCAAAAAAGTCCGCATCATTCATCGCGCCGTCCGCGCCTTCCACTCCCCTACCCAGGCCCACGTTCGTGAAGAGGACGGCCTCGCACTCCACGAAATGCTCCACGACGAAAAGACCTCCACCCCCGACGATATCGTCCTCGGCAAGGACGAGGTCCGCACCATCTACATGCTCCTCAGCAAAATCGACCGCCGCGAATCCGAAATCCTCAAACTCCGCTTCGGCCTCGATGACGGCCAGCCCCTCACCCTCAAAGAGATCGGCGAAAAAGTCGGCCTCACCCGTGAACGCGTCCGCCAGATCGAAAATGAAGCCCTCCGCAAACTCAACGCCTACCTCTCCTCCGACAAGCTCCCCATGCTCCATCAGTTCGGCACCTCCGACAGCGACGACGAATACGGCGCCCCCGCCGCCGTCGGCACCATCGACGACAACGACGACGACGAATAACCCCCCCACCGATCCCTCACGTGCCACCCAGCACCCGCCGCACCAGCCCCATTGCCGCTTCCATCGCAAACGGCTTCCCCTCCCCCTCCCCAATCGCAGCGAAATCCAGCATCGCCAATTCCCCAATCTCCACGCTCCCGATGCCTCCCTCTAATCCAACCACCGCCGCAATCGCCCCCGAGCGCCCGCCCCCCCCCGCGGGGGGGGGGGGGGGGCGGCCGGGGGGGGGGGCGGG